>Ga0101944_10000627_pt1 | contig 97843 bp, 90 predicted proteins | sample DewCreD2012metaG_FD_75245 | JGI IMG/M metagenome (GOLD analysis project Ga0101944, IMG submission 75245) | Hot spring sediment bacterial and archeal communities from British Columbia, Canada, to study Microbial Dark Matter (Phase II) - Dewar... ... | reverse complement strand
TAAAAAACGGTTGAGAAAAAGTCAAGCAAAGAATTTGCAGTCAAAGGTAGGCGAGGCTTACGCAACAACCCTTGGATAGGATTAAGAAGGGCGTTAAAATTGGGAGTAAGTAAACTAGACAACGCCACAAATAACCCGTAATTTTCCTCAAAAATCAGGATATACCTGCTTCTTATTATATAGATAAAGATATGGGTAATGGACAGCCTGCGGGGAGAGGATAAAGGTGAGGGGGGATAAATACGTTGCCGATTGCTGGTTGCTGATTGCGGATTGGATAAAACAAAAAACAACCAGCAAGCAGCAAAAAGCAATCAACAATTGAAATAAATCAGGCAATTAGGCAATCAGCAAATTAGACAATTAAAAAGATTTATATTTATATTAGTTTCACTCCTTGTTTTTATCTATGAATTTTTGCAATTCTTTGGTAAATGCATTTATATCTTTGAATTGTCTGTAAACAGACGCAAATCTGACATACGCGACTTCGTCAAGTTGTGCTAATTTTTCCATTATCATCTCACCAATCACAGAAGATGATATTTCTTTTTCCATTCTGCTGTAAAGTTGCTTTTCAATATCATCAATAAATTCATATAGCTTATTAATAGATACAGGCCTTTTTTCACACGCTTTTGACAGTCCTGCTAAAATTTTATTTCTGTCAAATTGTTCTCTGCGGCCATCTTTTTTTATTACTAGCGGCAATGTATGCTCAACTTGTTCATAAGTTGTAAATCTTCTCGAACATTTAAGGCATTCTCTGCGCCTTCTTATGGCTTCTCCATCACGGCTTTCTCTGGAATCAACAACTTTATCTTTTTTATATCCGCAAAAAGGACATTTCATAAAACGACATTCACCTTTTTATATTATTCAACTCTTTAATCACTCTTTCATCCCCTGGACTTACTCTTAATGCCTGTTCATAAGTATTTATTGCATCTTCTTTTCTATGCAATAAAACATATAATTTCCCGAGATTCAAATATCCTTCTATATAATCAGGTCTTAATTCCAAAACCTTTTTAAACATTTCAGTAGCTTCGTTTAACATTTTTAAATTAAAATAAACTATACCTAAATTACTATAAGTGGAAGATTGTGTTACAATATCTTTATGCCACTGCGGTTTTGCAATCGCAAGTTCATAATACATTTTTGCTTCATTAATTTTTTCAGGGCCCTGAAGCATATAAATATATCCTATATAACTCAAAGGAACTGCATAATCGGGATAAAGTTCACTATATCTTTTACACAGTTCAATTGCTTTATCAAACGCTCCTATATTAATATAAACAGTTGCAAGGTCAAGACCAAAATATGCATTATTAGGGTCCCTTCTTATTGCTTCATTATAATATTCAATTGCTTCTTTAAATTTTGACCTGTCAAGTGTCTCCCCATATGTTTTATAAACCCTGGCTACATTATTGTAATTATAACCATTCATTTTATTTAATTTTATTGTATTACTGTGTATTTTTAATGCCTCATTTATATAAAACAATCTTTTCTCCGGGTTTTGTTCTTTTCTGATTATTTTTTCATAACCAATACCATATTTTACCCAGTAAATTTCACGCGGAGGATTTAACTCAACCGCTTTATCATAATAGCCAATACATATTTCTTCTTTATCGGTATTAACTGCAATATTGCCTATTTTAAAATATAAATCCGCTGTCCAGAACCTACCAACTAAAACTTCAGCAATAATCAAAAATAATAAAATTGCTGTTAACAACATTGATTTGTTATTTTCAATAAAATTTTTATTAAAATCAAAAGTGTAATACTGTTTATTTGATGTTTCCTGCGAAATAATTATTGAAAAAGCAAGCCAGAAAAAAGAGCCATATGCAGAAACCGTATAATTAAAAAGCCCCTGAACATAAAAAGCAACAGCAGCCATAAAAAAACCAAAAATCAAATATCTTCTTGTAATATCACTTTCTCTTAAAATAAGATTAAATGACTTTTTTAAAAAAGTAATAAATAATAATAAATAAAAGCCAAACCCAATTATTCCCTGTGTTGCTAATATCTGTAAAAAAACATTATGTGTCTTTTCCGGTGTCCCATTCCATTCAAGTTGCCAGTATATTGGCAATCTATAATAAGGAAACATAACCTGAAAGGTATCAACCCCTGTGCCAAAAATTGGGAAGTCCCTGTACATCATCAATGCGCTTTTCCATATATAAATTCTCGGGGTTAAAACTATTCCTTTTAAGCTGAATAAATTTTTACTTCTTTCCCACAGCATTTGAAAAGCTTCCCGCACAATTGGTAAAAACAGGGTTATAAATATAACTATACCAAACATTAAAAACCATAATTTATTTTTTGCAAATAATTCATTTTCTTTTTTTCTTGCATCTAAAAAGGTGTAAATTATTATAAATAAAACAGTAACTAAAAAGCTTAAAAAACCAGCTCTTGATTTTGTAAGAAACAAAACAACAACTGCTAAAATTAAAATGATTAAAACAATTAATTTCTTGTGAATTTTATGTGTGATGAAAAATAAAATAAAAATAACAGGTATACTTTCAACAAGATAAGCAGCAAGGAAATTAGGGTTGCCAAGAGTTGAAAAAAAACGGTCGGGGCTATAGGTTTCCGGATTCCATTTAATAAAATCCCAACCAAGATTTTGAGCCATACCATACAGTGCAATAATAAATGTGGCGCCTAATATGATATAAATATATTTAAAAACATTTTGTTTTGTTTTAATAAAATTTAAAGATAAATAAAAAAATAAAATATAATTAATGATTGTTATTATTCCCTCAAAATCTTCATAGACGCCATAAATTGATACAGTTCTATTATTTGTAAAAATAGTGGATAATATTGCAGTAAAAAAGAAACCAAGAACTGGAAAATCAATAGCAGTTTTTCTTATTACAATCTTACCTTCAATTAAAAACATAATAAGCCACAAAGCAAAAGAGTAATAGGTAAAAAATCTAAATACAAACATCTTATTAATTTCAAAAACATCATTTGTTCTTGTAAAAAAAATAACAGGAACTATAAAAACAATAGAAAGAAGGGAAATCTCTATGCTTTTTTCAATGTATTTTTTTAACAACTGTGCACTCCTTATAATTTAATTATAAAAATATTATGACTAAACTTTAAATTTTTCAATTGATTTTTTTAATTGTGTAACTATTGTATTTAATTTTTTGATTGTAAATTTTACATCTTTTTTTAGACCCTTGGATTTTTTAATATCGTTCTGTAATTTTGAAACAATTAAAACAAGATTATTTATTATTTTTTTATCTGCTGCTATCATATTTTTTATTCCGGAAATCATATTATTTAATGCTTCCGCAAGATGATGTAATTCATCATCTTTTCTAAACCGGACACTGATATTTAAATTTCCATTTTTTAATTCTTCTGCTATTTTTTCTACTCTGTAAATTGGTCCTGCAATTTTATGAGAAAATAAAATGGCAATTATTGAAAAAATAACTATCAAAATAATCACAGGTAAAATCAAAATTTGTGATGTTGAAATAAAAATATCTCCCAGCTTTTTTGCGGCATCCGGAATATAAAAAAATTCCTTGATTATCTTTTCCCACAATATAAAAAAAGTCGTAAAGGCAACAACTATTATTGTAAAAAAGGTCATTGTTAAAATATTAAATAAATATTTATACTGAAACTTTTTATCAACTATGTACTGTCTTCTTTTGTAAAAATTTTTTTGAATTATATTTTTTTCTTCCACTATTTCCTCCATTAATATGAATAATATATATTACCTTTTATGTCATTAGCAATTGAATTTATATAAACTTTTCCATCACTCCTGTTAAAAAACCACCCTTTGCCTTTTGTAATTGGAATTTCACCAGCAATATTAGTTACATAAACTGAATTTCCATAAGGTGAATCCAGTCCATAAGGATACTTTGATTTCACATATGGAACTTCAAATAAATTCTCCCGAAATTTTAAGTCAACTGCAGGATCTATTGACTGAGGATATTCAAGATATGTTGCATGATAAATTGAAAGTGCTGACCTTATAATTGCTAAATTTCCAAGCGTTGCTGCAAGATTGGCTTTTTCTAATAATTCAACATACTTAGGAACCCCAACAGCAACAAGAATAGCGATTATAGCAATCACAGCAAGCAATTCAATGAGTGTAAAACCTTTTCTTTTCCTGATAAACAATTTAAACACCCACCTTTACTTATTATAAATAGGAAATTTTTTACAAAATTTTTTTATCTCTTCTTTTATTTTTTTTCTTATTTCAACATTATTAATATTTTTTAATACCGTATCCATCCATTCTGCAATTTTTTTGATTTCCTGTTCTTTCATACCACGTGCAGTAATTGCCGGAGTTCCAATCCTTATACCACTTGTTATAGTAGGACTCGTTGTATCAAACGGAACGCCATTTTTATTAACTGTTATACCCGCTTCTTCCAGCGCTATTGCCGCATCTTTACCTGTTATATTATTTGGTCTTAAATCAACAAGTAACATATGGCAATCAGTGCCACCTGTTAATACTTTATAACCTTTTGATAAAAGTTCTGATGCAAGTGTCTGGGCATTTTTTAAAACCTGTTTTTGATACTCTTTAAATTCATCTTTCATTGCATTGTGAAAACAAATTGCTTTTGCAGCAATAGTATGCATAAGCGGACCACCCTGAAGTCCCGGAAAAACTGCTGAATTTATCTGCTTCGCATATTTTTCTTTGCATAATATAAGTCCGCTTCTTGGTCCCTTTAACGTTTTATGAGTAGTTGTTGTTACAAAATCACAATATGGAACAGGGTCAGGATATAATTTGGCAGCTACAAGCCCTGCATAATGTGCAATATCTGCCATTAATAATGCACCGACTTCATCTGCAATTTCTTTAAATTTTTTAAAATCAAATTGTCGCGGATATGCTGATGCACCTGCAATTATTAATTTTGGTTTATGCTGTTTTGCCAGATCCCGTATCTCATCATAATCAAGAAAATATGTCTCTTTATTAACTGAATACGAAACTATTTTATATAATTTCCCTGTTAATGAAACTGGAGCACCATGAGTTAAATGTCCACCTGCAGCTAAATTCATAGAAAGTATTGTATCTCCAGGATTTAAACAGGAAATATATACTGCCTGGTTTGCCTGGGAACCGGAATTTGGTTGCACATTGGCATGCTCTGCTCCAAATAATTTCTTAGCTCTGTCTATTGCCAGTTGTTCAATATTATCACAGTAAGTAACACCCTGATAGTATCTTTTGCCCGGATATCCTTCTGCATATTTATTTGTAAAAACAGAGCCCTGTGCCTGAAGTATTGCTTCATCCGCATAATTTTCAGAAGCGATCATAAGTAAATTTTCCTGGTTTCTTTTAATTTCATTTTTTATTATTTCCGCAACTTCACCATCTACTTTTTCAATATAACTTGTAAAATCCATTTTATAAACCTCCACTGTTCAGAATAATCTTGATTCTATTTCTTTTATTTTATTTATTCTCTTTTCGTGACGGCCACCTTCGAATTCTGTTTCAAACCAGATTCTTATTATTTCTTTTGCCAGTGCCGGGGCAACAATATTTCCGGGAAGCACTAAAACATTTGTGTTATTTTTACTGCGCGATAAATATGCTGTAAATGTATTATCACACAATGCTGCATAAATTCCACGTATTTTATTTGCAGCAATACTCATACCAATACCTGTGCCACAAACCAAAATCCCTCTGTCAAAATCACCTTTTAAAATCGCCTCACATACTTTTATGGTTAAATCCGGATAATCACAGGGTTCTTTATTATATGTTCCAAAATCTTTATAATCAATTTTATTTACACTTAAATATTTTTTTATCTCTTCTTTTAAAAAAAATCCTGCATGGTCACTGCCTAACGCTATTTTCATTATTATCTCCCCTTATAATATATTTATCGTTGTTTTCTTGATTATATTTTTTAACTGCTTCACCTGAAAAAATCAGATCATACAACCATGTTCCACCAAATACAGCTGCCCCTGTATAAAAAATTATTTTACTCATATTAAAACTCTGGTCTTTCTCAACAGGCGAAATGATTTCAGAAAAAGAAATTGTCATTAATATAAAAGAAACTATCTCAGCAGATAAAAGTGTGAAACCGGTATTCTGGTCTTTTGCATAAAAATGTCCAGAGCCATGTATGAGTAAACCCGGGAATAAAGATCTTTGAAAAGCTATATCATTTGAAAGCGGAGTAACTAAAGTTGTAACTTCAACATCGTCAGATGTAATATATACATCTTCCATCCAGTTTTTAGCCGTTGTTGTATGTTTAATATGTTTTATTTCATTCCATGGAATTGAGATTTCTTGATTGTCTTGAATTTTTAAAACAAGATAATATGAATCAAAACTTTTAACATCCGCTTCAAATATCTGGTCATCTTTTAAAATTATGGTATCTGAATAAACATTAAAAAATAAAAAAAATAAAACAAATAAGAATTTTATTCTATTCATATTGTCTCCAAAACTTTATTTACTTTTTAAAAATAAACAAAAATCATAAAATCCCCATTCAAATATCATATTTTATTATATATTATTTGGAAAAAATGTCAATTGTGTATGTATATTAGAATATTTGAGAGCAAAAATCGGATTCCTGTTTGAATTTATCGCTGATTTAATCAGGGACAGTAATGACAAAAAGTTTATCCTACCCTGCGGCTGTCCATTACTTAAATCTTACATTTTATAATTTATGGGTAATGGTTAGTAGTTAAAGGGCGATTTCAAAACACAGTAATTTCATGTTATTATTTTTTTAAAATATTTTGTTTTGAGATATTATTTATATAAAATATTTTAAAACCAATATTGAAAATTTTATATCTTCTTTTGCAATGCCTCAGTTATGGGAGGTGATAATAAAAATAGAAAATCCCTCTTAATCTCCCTTTAGAAACTGTCCATTACCCATAAGTATTAAGAAGCAGGTATACCACTGATTTTTTCGTAAAAAACGGTTGAGAAAAAGTCGGGCAAATAATTTGTAGTCAAAAGTAAGAGAGGCTTACGCAACACCCCTTGGATAGGATTAAGAAGGGCGTTAAAATTGGGAGTAAGTAAACTAGACAACGCCACAAACCACCCGTAATTTTCCTCAAAAATCAGGATATACCTGCTTCTTATTAAAAAAGAAGATATGGGTAATGGACAGGTATTGCATGGAGCGATTATACAGATACAACCCTAACAGCAGAAATATATTATTTACAATGGAATGGTTTTACATGGACAGGACCAGACAATATAAATAAAACATCTATTAATGTATCTAATAATACAGGTGATTCTATAATGCCATCACTGGTTATTGATAAATCAAATAAACCGCATATAGCTTGGGCGGATAATTCATCAGGCAATTATGAAATATATTATTTATATTGGAATGGAAACGCATGGGTTGATGTCAGTGGAAATGGACAAGCACTCATAAATGTTTGTAATAATAATGGCACTTCAATTTATCCATCTCTTGCACTTGACAATTTCAATAGGCCTAATATTGCATGGCAAGATAATACTTTGGGAAATAATGCAGTTTTTTATCGTTATTGGAATGGTACAAACTGGGCTACATTAAATGGAAAAGTAGATGTTTCTGATATTCAAAGAAATTCTTATGAACCTTCTTTATGTTTAGATTCCAATAACATGCCACATATTGCTTGGGAAGATAAATATGGTACATCAAATATATTTTATCTTAAATGGGACGGTAGTAATTGGGTTGATGCAGATGGAATTGGACAGGAAAATATTAATGTGTCATATTATTATTTATACGATGATACCGATTCATTTAAATTTGTAAGATTAAAAATTGATAAATTTAATAATCCTCATATTGTATTTTGTGTCAGGTCCATTCTTTATGGTGCTTTTCATATAGTTTATAAAAAATGGAATGGCAGTGCATTTGTAGATGCCGAAGGAAATACACCAACAAAAACTATATATAGCCTTCCTAACTTTCAAAATGTTGAAGAAAAATTAACCGGATTATCATTTACACTTGACAAAAATGATTTACCAGGTATTAGTTGGACATTTTATTTAACTGATTTTAATGATTCATTCTCTTTTATATCTTATAAAAAATGGAATGGTTATAATTGGGTGGGAGCACCTGAAACCAATTGTCCTAATTACGAATTTTATTCTGAAATTTTTTGTAACACAGATATTTATATTAATGCTCCGTCTTTAGCTTTTAATAGTTTTAATAGTCCCTGTATAGCATGGCAGGATTGGACAGACAACAATGAAATATTTTATTTACAATTAACATATTCAGAAACAGTTACTATAACGTATTCTCCAACAGTCACTACAACATATTCTCCAACTGTCACTACAACATATTCTCCAACTGTAACTATAACATATTCACCTACTGTTACAGTAACATTAACAATGACACCAACAATGACAATTTCACAATTATACACAATTACATTGACATCTACACAAATATTTACATTAACACCAACACATACGATAACAAATATATTTATTCCAACAGAGGAAACACTTATTTTATTATTAAAAGGAAACAATCCTAATCCTGTTGCAGAAAATACAAAATTGATTTATTGGTTATCAAAAAATGCAGATATAGAGATAAAGATCTGGACAGTATCAGGAGAAGAAGTTTTTAAAGAAAAAATTAAAGGTTATAAAGGTATGAATGCGTATTTATGGAATGGAAAAAATAAAAATAATAAAAAAGTAGCAACAGGTGTATACATATATAAAATAATAGCCAAGACACCAAAAGAAAAAAAAGAAGAATTAGGTAAAATAATAGTAATAAGATAAATATTCAATATTTTTATATAAAATTTGGGTTATTTAAATATTATTATTGTCGTGTTTTTTATATTATTGTATAATTTTTCTATGAAATATTATTCTGGAAATGAATACATATCATTAATTAATATAGAAGAGGACTTAACTATAAATGGATTAACTTTTTTATCCTTTAATTTAAATGGTAATTTGTTTGTTGATTGTAAAATTTATTTAAAAATATACTGTGAAAATAGAAAAATTGATTTAAAAAATTCAGATTTTACTTTAATTAATTACTGGATTCCTGAGTTAAATATAACAAAAAATAATATAAAGATTACTCTTTTAACTCCCAAAAGACAAAGGGGTTTTATATTTAATATAAAAGGTAAAAATATACGTGCAGAACTTTGTTTTGAATATAAAAATTTATTTTTAAATATAAACACTTCTTATAAATTAAATCCATTTTATGAAATAAATCATAATAATTATTTTAATCAGATAATTTTTAGATTTTTGCAGGGTAGTAATTTATTCTGCCTTGCCTTTGATACCGGTAAAAATGGTAAATATAAAATAGAGAAAAATAGAATAATTTTATCATCAGAAATTAATAATGAAATCAACTTTAATATAGGTATAGGAACAGAAGATATGGCTGCAATTTCAAGTTGCATCCATTTTCAGAGGTTTGGATTTAAAAAATTTTATAATGAACTTAATGAATGGTTAGCATCAAAAATTACACAATATAAAAATAATAATATAAATAAAATATATAATATAAATTTATTTTTTAATTATTTTTTTACTAATGGAAAAACAATTGATACAGATGAATTAGTATGTGTAACGTCACGAAGTCCAGAATACTATGTTTCAGGTGCTTACTGGGATAGAGATTGTCTGTTATGGAGTTTTCCGGCAATACTTATGATTGATAAAGATAGAGCCGCTGAAATGCTTAATTATGTTTTTAAAATACAGGGAAAAAATTTTGGCATACATTCAAGACAAATTAATGGCAATATACTTGAATGTGGTTTTGAACTGGATGAATTATGCGCTCCATTTATTGCATTAGAAACATATATAAAGGAAACAGGGGATATAAATTTATTGAAAAAAGATTATATGCAGGAAATTTTATCAAAAATAAAAATAAAATTTTTTAATTTTAAACATAAAAAATATATGTTATTTAAAACAGAATTAAGACCTTCTGATGATATGTCTTTATATTTCTATAATACTTACGATAATGTACTTGTATGGAAATCATTTTTGGCATTAGAGTATATTTATAAATTATCAGGTAATAAAAAAGAGTCCAAAGACTGGAAAAAATCTGCCGGATTATTAAAAAAGGATTTAAAAAAATTATGTATAAATAAAAAAAATAATATTATATCCTATGAATTTGACTGTAGGGGTAATTATTTATTTTATGAAGAGCCACCGGGCAGTTTACGGTTACTTGATTTTTATGGATTTATTGATAATGATATAAGGGTTTGTTATGAGAATTATTTAAAATGGAGTTATTCAAAGCAAAATAAATATTTTTATAATAAAAATATAAAAGAAAGCGGATGTGAGCACGCAAAATTTCCATGGACATTATCTGCTGCAAATTCTTTATTAACTGATAGGTACAAAAAATCAGGCATTGATTTTTTTAAACAGGTAAAAATGGATAATTTTTATGCCTGTGAAAGTGTGGACAGTGATACTGGTATTGTAAAAACAGGAAAAAGTTTTGCAACAGCAGCCGGGTTTATTGCTTTTGCAATAAAAAACGGAATAAAAAATTAATATTACCTTTTTGACAATTATAAAAAAAAATAATATAATAATAAAAATTTTATTAAAAGGAATCTTTAATGAAAAAATTTGTAATCTATGGTGGAAAAAAATTAAAAGGCACAGTTAAAGTAAGTGGTTCTAAAAATGCAACATTGCCTATAATGGCTGCATCTATATTATCTGATGAACCTTGTAATATATCTAATATACCGCTGGTTCAGGATATTAAAACAATGGGGAAATTATTAAATGTATTGGGCGCACAAATTGAATACAATGGGAACAATATAAAAATAATTTCAGATAAAATTAAAAATTTCAAAGCACCTTATGAACTTGTAAAAACAATGAGAGCGTCTATTTATGTTTTAGGACCTTTACTTGCAAAATATGGAGAGGCAATTGTTTCAATGCCAGGTGGCTGTGCAATTGGTCTTCGTCCTATTGACCTGCATCTTAAAGGACTTGAAAAATTAGGCGCAAAAATAAATATTGAACATGGATATATAATTGCAAAAGCAAAAAAATTAAAAGGCACAACGATTGTCTTTGATAAAGTCAGTTTAGGCGCAACTGTGAATATTATGTTAGCAGCCACATTAGCAGATGGAATAACCATTATAAAAAATGCTTCAAAAGAGCCTGAGGTAGTAGATACAATAAATTTTTTAAATTCAATTGGAGCAGATATTCAGGGCGCAGGAACAGATACTTTAAAAATAACAGGAGTTAAAAAGTTAAAGGGCAGTAATGATTATTCAGTAATTCCAGATAGAATAGAAGCAGCAACATTAATTGCAGCAGCCATAATTACAAAAGGAAATGTGGTTGTACAGGGATTAAAACCAGAGCATCTTACTGTATTTTTTGAAAAATTAAATGAAACAGGAGCAAAATTTAAAATACAAAATTCAGAAGTTATCATTAAACCAATTAAAGAAAGATTAAAAAGTGTTGATATAATAACAGAGCCATATCCAGGTTTTCCTACTGATATTCAGGCACAGTGGATGGCAATGATGACTGTTGCCTCAAGCAGGACTATTATAAAAGAAACAATATGGGAAAACAGGTTTATGCATGCACTTGAGCTTGCAAGAATGGGAGCAAAAATAAAAATAGACGGCAACACAGCAATAATCACCGGTATAAATAAATTATCAGGCGCGAGTGTTATGGCTTCGGATTTACGCGCATCAGCAGCATTAATAATTGCCGGCCTTGCTGCAGATGGAATTACAGAAATAAGAAGGGTATATCATCTTGATAGAGGATATGAAAATCTGCAGAATAAATTAAAATCACTTGGAGCAAAAATAGAAGTAATAAACGAAGGGACAATATGAATATAAATATAATTTTTATTTTATGTGGATTAATTATTTTTTTAATATCTTTATTATTTGCTGCTATAATATCTTTTTTTTACAGTATTCAACCAATTGTAATATTTATTTTTTTAATTATTGAAGCTATAGCAATATACTTAATTACAACTTTTTTTCTTTCAAAATATCATAATTATATTCTCGATATAATAAGCAAAGCAATTGATGGAGAAATCAAATATAGTAATGAATTAAAAAGAAATATTAATTTATTTAATATAGTAAAAAAAGTTGAAAATCAGAAAAAAGCAATTATTTCAAAAGTTATTTTGGACTCACAGGAAATGGATGATTTACTTAATAAATTTAATTCGATGAATGAAATTATAACTAAAAAAAATGAAGTTGTTGAAAAAGTACAAAATGAATTAAATAGCATAAAAGAATATTTATCATCAAACCTGAAATCAGTAGAAAAAATAAGAGTAATAAGTATGGAAATTAAATCAACATCTAAAAATATATATAATGAAGCGCAGGAAGTTTTAAATGAAGCCAAACAACAATCTGACATGGCTGTAAAAGGAGTAAAAGTTATTGGTAAAGAAATTACATCAATTGGTGAACTAAAAGAATCATTAACACAATCAACGCAATTAATTGCTGAATTAATGGAAATGTCAAAACGAATAAAGGGCTTTGTGGTAGCAATTGCGGAAATTGCAAAAAAGACAAATTTACTTGCCTTAAACGCAGGTATAGAAGCAGCAAGAGCAGGAGAGGCAGGCAGGAGTTTTTCTGTGGTTGCAGAAGAAATAAAAGAATTATCAATGAATTCAAATAAGTCAGCAGAAGAAATTACACAAATTTTACAGGTAATACAGAAGCGAACAACAGAAGTTATTGAGATAATTAAAACCACAGAAAGAATAGAAGAAAATATAAAAACATTTTACAAAACAAGCGATGCCTTTATTGAAATTGTAAAAGAAGTAAAAAATATTGAAAAACTCATTAACAGTATTACTGAATACACTGATGACCATTATACTGATAGTGAATTATTATTTCAAATAATTTCTGACATAACTAAAAAAATAGAAGATTATCAAAAGCTGGTTGATAAAATAGGAATAAATATAAATGAACTAAATCAAATTGATTATAAAATAAATAATAATTTGAATAATATGATTTTAACTTTTAAAATGAAAAATCAAAAAGGTGGAAAAAATGGATAGTGAAAAAAAAATAAAAACCGAAGCAGAATTACAAATAGAAAAATTGCTTCACCTTAAAAACGAAAGAGAAAAAAGAGAACAGGAAAAATTACTACACAAAACCATAAAGCCAATTAAATCGTTTAATCCGGCTCTTTACAGACAGGCACCAAATTATATAAGAATAGAAAAAAAATTATTTGAGAAAATTCATAAAATAGTAAAAGAAATAAAAAAGAATAAAAAAGAAAATATTTCTCAAACAAAATTTATTAATAATGTGTTAAAAGCATTTATAGAATTAAATATTGATTTCAGTATAACAACCGAGTTTCAACGATTAAAGGAAATATTAAAAAAACTTGAAACAAATAAATAAAAATGGAAAATAATATTGAAAAATTACTTGAAGACAAATTTAATTATTTGGAAAAAATATTTAATATAACAACAGAACAAAAGATATTAATTGAAAAAAAAGATTTTAATAAATTTTTAGAAAAAGACGAAGAAAAACGGCAGTTAATAGCAAATATCTTAGAATTGGATAAATTAATAGAACCAAATAATTTAAAAAATAAAAAGAATTCTTATATTATTCAAGATAAAGTTAAAAAAATCAATTTTATATTATATAAATTGATAAATATTGAGAAAGAAATTGCTGAAAATTTATCAAAAGAAAATTTACTGTTATCAGGCAAACATATAGAAGTTTACAAAAAGATTATAAAATAATATTTTTTAATTATAAAACAATGTTCCTTAAAAAAAGAAATATTAAAAAAATAGTTGACAAAAAAATCATATTTAAGTAATATATAAGATAATTTAAGGAAATATTTTATTGATGTTTATTATTTTGAAAAATAGGAGTTTTATATTATGTTAGAAGGTATATTCTCAAGTGAAATTTATCAGGTGCTGGAAAAATCTTTAAACGCTGCTGCACTTCAGCACCAGATGATAAGTAATAATATCGCAAATGCTGACACACCTGGTTTTAAACGTTCGGAAGTTGTATTTCAAAACAAATTAGAAGAAGTTCTCGGCTTAAAAGAAAAAAATTATTTACCTTTAATGGTTACACATAAAAATCACATTCCTCTTGTTCCAGAATTAACAATAAATGATATTAATCCTGAAATAGTTACAAAAACAGAAACAAGTCTGCGAACAGATGAAAATAATGTTGACATTGATTTTGAAATGTCAAAAATGGCAGAGAACACTGCTTACTATTCATCACTTGCAGAATTAACATCATTAAAATTCAAAGAACTCGTAAGTGTAATTACAGAAGGGAGGCGCTAATAAATGGCATTATTCAATGTTTTTGATATAAGTGCTTCTGGTTTAACAGCTGAAAGATTAAGAATGGATGTAATTTCAAATAACATAGCAAACGTAAATACAACACGCACAGTAGAAGGCGGTCCATATAAAAGACAGAGAGTTATCTTTGAACCACGTGGCGAACAGGTAGGATTTATTTTCCCGGCAATTTTTTCTGACAAAGCAAAAAGAGTTAATCAATTTCAGGGAGTGCGTGTAACACAAATAACAAATGACCCATCGCCTGCACGTCTTGTATATGACCCGGGACATCCTGATGCTGATGAAAACGGATATGTTCATATGCCAAATGTTAATATCGTTCAGGAAATGGTTGATATGATATCAGCAACCCGCGCTTATGAGGCAAATGTAACTGCAATTAATTCGGCAAAGCAAATGGCTGCAAAAGCTCTTGATATATTAAAAATATAATTAGGAGAAATTAAATGGCAATGAATCAATTAAATGGCATAGAGGCAATAGGCGGTTTAAAAGGAATTGGTATTCCAGAATCAATTCTTGCACCACAGATACAGCAACCCGTAGTTGAAAAACCAGATTTTGGTCAATTACTTCAAATGGCAATTAAATCAATAAATGAAACAAGCGTAAATGCAAATGAAGCAATAGAAAAATTAGCAGCCGGACAGAATATTGACTTACATAATGTTGTTTTAGCAGCGCAGAAATCATATTTAACATTACAATTTGCATTACAGATCAAAAATAAAATATCAGATGCATATCAGGAAATAATGAGAATGACAATTTAATTATATATTATATAGAATTTAAAAATACGAGGTGCTATAGTGAATGAATTTTTCTTAAGAATTTGGGAAAGGTTAAAAACTTTCTGGCAGGGTCTTTCAAATACTCAAAAAATATTATGGACAAGTATTCCTGTAGTTTTACTTGCTGGGCTGATTGTAATTGGTTTATGGATTACACAGCCAAATTATCTACCTCTTTTTTCAAATTTAAGTTCTGATGACGCAGGCGCAATAGTTGCAGAATTAAAAGATTCTAAAATTCCTTATAGAATTACTGATAACGGCAAAACCATTCTTGTTCCTTCCAGATATGTTTATGATACCCGTTTATCTCTTGCTACACAGGGTTTACCAAAAGGTGGTGGAGTAGGATTTGAAATCTTTGATAAGACAAATCTTGGAGTAACTGACTTTACCCAGCGTGTAAATTATGTCAGAGCATTGGAAGGTGAATTAAACAGGACTATAACAAATATGGATATAATTCAGGAAGCAAGAGTTCATTTAGTAATACCAAAAAAAGAATTATATGAAGAAAGGCAACAGGAACCAACAGCATCTGTTCTTTTAAAATTAAAACCAGATGGGAAATTAAATTATGACCAAATAAAAGCCATAGTTCATCTTGTTTCAAGCAGTGTAGAAGGATTAAAACCGGTAAATGTTACTGTGGTTGATACGCAGGGCAATGTTTTAAGTGATATTATCAGGGATGAATTACTTGAAGATTCTGCTTCATATTCATTCTCAAAACAGTTAAAACTTACAAATCAACAGATAATGATACAAAAAGAATTTGAAAAAGATGTTCAAAGAAGAGTTGAAACAATGCTTTCAAAAGTTCTGGGTAATTCGCGGGCAACTGTCAGAGTTACAGCAGAACTTAATTTTGACCAGGTAGAAAAAAAAGATGAGATATATGAGCCAATAGTTGGTGGAAAAGGCATTATCCGTAGTTCAAAGAAAAATCTTGAAAGTTACACTGGTGTTGGAGTTTATCCCGGTGGTGTTCCGGGAACTGATTCAAACATACCAGGTTATAAGTCAGTTGTATCGGGTAATTCGCAGTATACAAAATCAGAAGCAACAGAAAATTATGAAATAACAAAGAAAGAAAAACATATAATTGAACAGGTTGGCGCTGTTAAGCGGTTATCAGTTGCTGTTATAGTTGATAATTTACAACCACAGCAGGTATCTTCTATAAAAAATGCAGTAATTGCTGCTGCTGGCATTGACCTTGGACGTGGGGACCAGGTTGCAGTAGAAAATATCTCATTTGATAGAACACTTGAAAAAGAAGAACAGTACAGAAAACAAATTGAAGCTCGTGAAAAATATATGACCACGCTTGTTAGTTTGGGTATAATAGTTGGTATTTTATTATTTACATTATTCTTCCTGAAATCAACTTTGAAGCCAAGAGCTATAAGAGAAAAATTACGCAGACAGATTGAACTGGCTGCAAAAGAAGTCAAAGAAGAAGAGGAAGTCGAGGTCCCGCTGGAAGCGGTTCCTTCGGCTGCTGAATTAGCAGAGGCACAAAAGCGAGCTGAAATGAAACGTCAGATAACAAAAATAGCCCGTGAGAATCCAAAGATAATAGTTCAACTTATTAAGCGCTGGCTAACTGAAGAAAAGAGGTGATTCATAAATGGCTGGTTTAACTGGAGAACAAAAAGCTGCAATATTATTAATAACTTTAGGACAGGATTTAGCTGCAAATATTTTTAAAAATTTAAGTGATGAAATAGTTGAACAACTTACTTTACAAATTGCAAATACAAAAAAGGTAACTCCTCAGGACAGAGATGTTGTAATGGAAGAAAGTTATCAGTTAGCACTTGCAGAAGAGTATATATCACAGGGTGGTATTGACTATGCAAGAGAACTGCTTGAAAAAGCACTTGGCGAACAAAAAGCAGTAGAAATTTTAAATAGATTACAGGGCGCATTACAGATGACGCCTTTTGATTTTATAAAAAAGACAGATCCACAGCAAATATTAAATTTTATACAAAACGAACATCCCCAAACCATAGCACTGGTTTTATCTCATTTATCTCCGGATCAGGCATCTAACATACTTTCATCATTACCACCAGAAGTTCAACTTGATGTCTCAACGCGTATAGCAACTATGGACAGAGCAACTCCAGAAGTAATTATGGAAGTTGAAAAAGTTCTTGAACGCAGAATCGCATCTGTATTTACCCAGGAATTTGCTTCTGCAGGTGGTGTCCGACACATTGCTGAGATTTTAAACCGTGTGGACAGGTCAACTGAAAAAGCAATTATGGAAAAACTGGAAGAAAAAAATCCGGATTTAGCCGATGAAATAAAACGGCTTATGTTTGTTTTTGATGATATTCTTTTACTTGATGACAGAACAATACAGCAGATTTTACGTGAAATTGATTCAAAAGACCTTGTTCTTGCATTAAAAGGCGCATCTGAAGAATGTAGAAATAAAATTCTTAAAAATATGTCTTCAAGAGCAAGGCAGATGATATTAGAAGATATGGAAGTTATGGGCCCTGTTCGCTTGAAAACAACAGAAGAAGCCCAGCAAAAAATTGTTAATGTCATTCGCCAGTTAGAAGAAATGGGCGAAATAGTTATAGCACGCGGAGGGGAGGAAGAAATATTTGTATAAAAATCTTTATAGACAAGGCGAGTATCAATTTAAAAGTAAACCATATAAATTATCTTCTGTTTTTCTTCCAAAATACAATAAACTTCTTGAAGAATTAAAGAAAAAACTTAAAGAAGAAAATGACGAAGAGAAAATAACAAAAATTAAAGAAGAATTAAGTAAAATTCAGGAAGAACTTGAGATAAGAAAAGCAGAATTAGAATCAATAAAAAATCAATCCGAAGAAATAAAACTTAAAACTCAGGAAGATGTTAAAAATCTAATATCAGATTCAGAAAAATTAGCAGCTGAAATAAAAGAAAAAGCACAAAAAAATGGATATGATGAAGGATATGAAAAAGGATATTACGATGGCCTTGCAAAAGCAAAGACAGAAGTAGAACAAAAATTTTCAGCTTTAATTACAAATTTACAATCAATTGTTCAATCTGCACTGGAAGAAAAAAACAAAATTATTAATTCAACAGAAGATGATATAGTTAATTTATCAACTCAAATTGCCAAAAAAATCATAAATAATGAAATAACTACAAATAAACAGTCAATAATTAATCTTACCAAAGAAGCAATAAAAAAATTGGAAGACAAAGAAAAAATAATTATTTATACACATCCTTCTGATTTAGAACTTATAAAATCACACAGAGAAGAATTTAAAGAACTTGTTGACACGATTGACTCTTTACATATAATACCTGATGAATTATTAGAACCGGGCGAATGTCGTCTGGAATCAAAAAGTGAAATCATTGATACTGATATTAATTATCAGTTAGGGGAAATAAATAAGAAATTACGTACAAAGGAATAATAATGTCAAATTTAGACCTGCAAAAATTCCATAATAAATTAGAAAAAATTGATACTTTGAAGACAAATGGAAAAGTTACTCAGGTTATTGGTTTGGTTTTGGAAGCAACAGGATTAAAAGCAGCAATTGGTGAATTATGCAAAGTCGTTTCAAAAAATGAAGAAATATCAATTGATGCAGAAATAGTTGGATTTAAAGAAGGCAAGGCATTATTAATGCCACTTGGCGATTTGCGTGGCATAGGACCCGGTGCCAAAGTAATTGCAACAGAACAGGAATTTGAAGTATCTGTGGGACAAAATTTATTAGGAAGAATTATTGATGGACTTGGACGGCCATTAGATAACAAAGGACCTTTAAAAACTGACAAATTTTATTCTATATATAGAAATCCACCTGACCCAATAACACGACAAAAGGTTGATAAGCCAATAGCAACAGGCATAAGAGCAATTGATTCCTGCTTGACTATTGGAAAAGGACAGAGAATAGGAATTTTTTCAGGAAGCGGAATTGGTAAATCTGTTACTCTTGGTATGATTGCAAGAAATACATCTGCTGATGTTAATGTTATTGCTTTGATTGGTGAACGTGGTAGGGAAGTCAGAGATTTTATTGAAAAGGATTTAAAAATAGAAGGACTTCGTCGTTCTGTGGTTATTGCTGCAACTTCAGACCAACCGGCATTAATAAGAAGAACAGGTGCATTTGTTGCTACTTCAATTGCAGAATATTTCAGGGATGCCGGTTATGATGTTATGTTGATGATGGATTCAATAACACGTTTTGCAATGGCTCAAAGAGAAATAGGGCTTGCCATAGGTGAACCACCAACTACAAAAGGTTACACTCCTTCGGTTTTTGCACTTTTACCCAAACTTTTGGAACGTGCAGGAACAACACCGAGTAAAGGAACAATAACAGGCCTTTATACTGTTTTAGTAGAAGCAGATGATTTAAATGAACCAATTTCAGATTCTGTGCGCGCAATTTTGGATGGTCATATTGTTTTAACACGCGAACTCGCTGCACAAAATCATTATCCGCCAATTGACATACTTCAGTCAGTATCACGTTGTATGATTGATATAGTAACACCCGAGCATAAAAATCTTGCAAATAAAATAAAAGAAACAATTGCAACATATAAAAATGCAGAAGATTTAATAAATATAGGAGCATATGTCAGTGGTTCTAATCCTTCTATTGATTATGCAATAAAAAAGATAAATCAGATAAAAAAATTTTTAATTCAGGGTATCGATGAAAAAACAAATTATGAAGAAACATTAAAAATTTTAAATGAACTTTTTATTGACTGATTTTTTTAAAAGGATTTTTTATGAAGAAATTTCAATTTAAATTTGAAACAGTCCTTAAAGTAAAAGAAAAAAAAGAAGAAAAATTAAAAAGGGAATTATTTAAATTACATGCCTTACAGGTTGAGCAACATCAGATTTTAGAAAAAATCAAAGAAGAAAAAAATAAAGCCACAAAAGATAAATCAAATGAATTTGTAACTGATATTCAAAGTTTGATTTATCTTGAGGACTATTTGAATTTTTTAAGAAAACAAATAGATGATGTAAATTTAAAAATCAGTGAATTACAAATTCAAATAAATGACAAAAGAGATGAAGTTATTCAGGCATCAAAAGAAAAGAAAATTTTTGAACGCCTAAAAACACATCATTTAAATGACTACAATAAAATTATAATATCAAATGAACAAAAAGTTCTTGATGATATTGCTGTTAACAAATTCAATAGAAAAGAACAGCATAATTATTAATTTTAGTTTTGTATCGTGAAACCAAAATAATATTTTATGCTAAAGTATTATAAAAAATAAGCGATATATATATTAGAAAAAAGTAAAAAAGTTCTTGACAAAATTGAAATAAACAGGTATAATTAATATGAAATTAAAAGTTCTTTATTAATATTATATTTATAATGGAATTGATTATTCCATAATATTGCAGGGCCTGGACCGCAAGGGAGGCCCTCCGCAAGGAGGTATGTAAGTGAATAATATTAACGCTTTGTTATTTTCAACAAGCGTTATAGGTGTATCTATACAAAAAGGTCAGATTAATTTTGATTCAATAAATAATTTTCATGACCTTGTTAATAATTTAATTCAAAAAGAAAATGAAATTTCAATTTCAAATATTTTAAATCAGATTAATTCAAAGCCGGAAATCCTTAAAAGTGTTTATGAAGCAATAGCAACCTTGAATCTATACGGGCAGTTAAAAGAAGCTTCAGTATCAAATACAAATGAATTAGAAAATAATCCAATAGTAAATTATATTTTAAATAACAGTAATTTAAATCAGGAAGAAAAACAAATTGCTTTAAATGGAATTAAAATAATTTCCGAGCAAATAATAAAAAATTATCCTGTTATTTATAACAGTATAACCAATAACGAAGACTCAATTAATAATATATCAACATCAAATCAACAATTGGATTTTGCCCTACAAGAAACAAATACACCATTAAATTCAAATATCATTAATGATACAGAAAACATTTCACCTGTAAATAATTCTGTTGAAAATACCAATATTCAACCGCCGCAGATTTTACAATCATCAAATGATGCTGCAAAAGTAATTACTAATGGTTTTATAAGTAATTCTGTTTTAGAAAATAAAAATACTCAACCAATTATATTAAACAAACTTCCACAGGAAATTGAAATTATAAATAACAATTTAAAAATAAATATTCCTGATTTAAATATAAAATTAGAAAATATAATAAAAATTAAAAATCAAATTTCTAATATTTTGAATTTAATATCTGATACAGGAATAGATAAAAACGACAGTACGATTCAAAGTGAAATAAAAAATTTAGAAAATTATGTAAAAGAACTGGATAACATAATTACTCAGATTAATGCAGCGGATATAAATGACAGTGAGCAGCTAAAAAATATTTCAAATGAAATTTCAAAAATAATTAATGCAGTATTTGTTTCATTAATAAATACCGCTGTTAATTTATATAATCATCAGATATATATTAATAATAATGAAGAACAGCAGGACAGTTCAGTAAATCCAATTGACAATTCTATTAAAAATAACAATTATATAAATTCATTTAATTCCCAGAACAGCAGGCAGATATATGTTTCAACAAATGAAGATAGCCAATTAAAAGAATTAATCAGCAAAATATTTTTAATGTTAAAAGAAATGAATGGAGAATTATATATAGGTAAGAAAATTGAATATGTTTATAAACCATTTTCAAATCAAACATCCCAGATAACACCCGATGGTATATTACTGATTAATACGGCAAATAACCAAAATATAAAAGATTTTATTGCCATTGATTTACAGCAGGTTATTAATAATAAAATACCTGTAAATATAATTAATAACTCAAATAATATAATAGAACAAAAATCTTCAATTATTAATTCAAATAATTTTGATACAGTAAAAAGTATTATTTCTAATCCTGTCTCAATTACTCATAATTATGATATTCCTAAAACATTTAATATTACAAAAGATACTGTGAATCAAACAGTTATAAATACTGCAAATAAAAATTACAACAGTAATATAAAAGGTATAGTTGATGAAATAAATACTTATTTTGTGAATTTTATAGAAAATAAATCAGAACAAAAACCGGTAGATACTAAAATATACGAAAAAGTTATGGATTTTTCAGGTAAGGTCAGGGATGATTTGGTTATTAAACAGATTGTTAAAAATATTGCAGATGCAGTAAAATTTAATATATCAGAAAAAATACAGGTTAAAATGATGTTAAGACCTGAAAATTTAGGGCCTGTTATCATTAAATTTGAAGCAAAAGACAATATAATAAACGGCAGAATAGATGTTGCATCGACAGTGACCAAAGACATCCTAAAAGCAAATATTGTTGAACTTAAAAATTCATTAAATAATCTCGGCTATAATATAGAAAATCTTGAAATTTTTATGTTAAACGCATATACATCAGGCAATTCGCACAGCAATTTATACTACAATAAACAGCAGCAATTTCCTGTATATATAAATAATGAAACTATAGAAGACATCGGTGTTATCCCAGTCACTGATGGCTACCTTAATTATTTAGCTTAAAAGAAAGGAGGTGACAAATATGGCAGTTTCCGGAGTAAGCGGTTCCAGTTCAAATTCGGGTAATATTTTTTCATCGTTTGTTGACAACCCGAACAGTGCTCTTGGAAAGACCGATTTTTTACAGTTGCTTGTGACCAAATTAAAATTTCAGGACCCATTAAAGCCAATGACTGACGAATCATTTATTGCTGATTTAGCACAATTTTCTTCACTTGAACAGATGCAGAATTTAAATACAAGTTTTGCAGCTCAAGCAGAAGCAATTGATGCATTAAATACAAATATGGTTGGGTTAATGATTATGCAAAACACATCACAGGCAGCTTCATTAATCGGCAAAACAGTTGTAGTTGGTGTTACAGATATTGACCCAACTACAGGACAGCAGATAGAAAGTGAAATAGAAGGAAAAGTTGATGTAGTAAGATTTGTTGATGGACAGCCAAAGATTGTAGTAAATGGAGCAGAATACAGTTTAGCAAATATTAAGGAGATAAAGGCATAAAAGGTGGTGATACCTTATGGTAAACAATGTAAATAACAGTCAGATACAAAAGTTATCACAGTTGCAGGAAGCACAAAAACGGCAGCAATCAATCACCGCCAGACCGGGAACTACTACATCATTCAGAGAAATTCTTGAAAATAAGGTAGCACAGAGTGATTTAGGAATCAGATTTTCTTCGCATGCTGAAAAACGTTTGCAATCACGCGACATTGAAATAACACCGCAGCATTTGCAGCGACTTCAGGCAGCAGTAGAAAAAGCAAGAGCAAAAGGCGCAAAAGAAACACTTATGATTTTTGAAAATTTTTCATTAATTGTAAGTGTTAAAAACAACACAGTAATAACTGCTGTTGATTCTTCGTCAATGAAAGAAAACGTATTTACAAACATTGACAGCGCTGTTTTTGCATAAGTTCTTTGATTTAAAATTTAGAGTTTTAAAAGGCCGGACTTCTTAAAATCATTTTAAGAAGGGGCCTTCTGGTTTATACGTTAATGTATAAACTAAAATTAAAATCAGGAGGCGATCTAACATGATGGGATCACTTTTTTCATCAATTTCAGGTTTGCGTAACCATACAACCTGGATGAACACAATCGGTAATAACATTTCAAATGTTAACACAGTTGGTTACAAAGCACAGAGAATTACGTTTAAAGAACAGATTACACAGTCAATGGGAGCAGCATCAGGTGCAAATTTATCATCAAATATTGGTGGTAAAAATCCTTTGCAGATGGGACTTGGTTCTGCGCTTGGTTCGATTGATTCTATTATGACACAGGGCGCAATACAGACAACTGGTAATCCGCTTGATGTTGCATTAACAGGCGACGGATTTTTCACAGTAAAAAGTGGAACACAAACGCTATATACAAGAGCAGGTAATTTTTATCAGGACAATATTGGTAATGTTACAACATCTTCAGGCGCAATAGTTCAGGGCTGGATGGGAACATTTGACAGAGTTATTGGAACAGTTGCAAATCCATCCTGGCATGGTAATCCAATCGAACAGATTGTTACTGCAAATTATAATATTGATACTTCTGACGTCTCAAAAATTTCAAACATAGTAATTCCTAAAGATTTAAGAATGGCAGCTCAATCAACAACAGTTGTATCATTTGCAGGTAATCTTGATTCTGGAACCCCGCAAAATGCAGCAACAACAGCTGGTGCTGGTGTATTACCTGCTAATGATGTTGCAACGCCAATGGCTGCATCTGCTGGTATACCAATAGCAACAGTTAATGCTTCTACAACATATTTTGTTGGCGTAACGCCTGATTTGTCAACAACAATGACAATCTATGATTCTCTTGGAAATCCAAGACAAATTACATTGTGGTTTTTCCAGAGAGCAACACAAAATCCTGGTGCTGGTATGCCAGATGAAAGGCCATACTGGGATTGGTATGCATTTGATACAACTTATGTTCAGGGAAGCCAAGTTTATACCGGTTCTCCGACAGCAGCAAACTGTATTGCTGGTTCTCAGATTACTGTCCCGGCAGATCCAACAGGAGCAACTACAATAACTTATTCTGGTATATGGTTTAATGATGATGGTTCACTTGCTTCAAATGGAGCAGAATGGACCCCTGCAGGTGGATATCAAGGAGTTTTTAATGACCCAATTTCTGGACAAACTTATTACGGTCCACGTATAATTTTATTGCCAGATCCAACTAATACAGCTGGTTTAAACACAGATGGCGCATTACAACTTGATTTCTGTTTAAATTTTGGAACACCAAACTACTGGAATAACGGTGCTGCAGCAATTCAAGTAAATTCTCCTACAAATACACCAATTTTTGAAGCAGGTAGAAGAGATGGTTTAACAGGCGATGTAGCTGGAAATTATCAGATGGTTGGTGGAACCCAAGTGTATGTACCTAACAATAATGTTTATGCAAGAGAAGTATCTGGATGGCGTTCTGGTGATTTAGTTGGTTTATCAGTAGATTCAACAGGTGGTATTGTCGGTCAATTTACAAATGATAAATCAATAACACTTGCCAAACTTGCAATTGCAATGTTCTTGAACCCACAGGGACTTGAAAGAGTCGGAGATAGTATGTATGCATTATCATCTAACTCCGGCTTACCAAGATTCACAGAAGCAGGAAAATCTGGTTCAGGTACAATTACAGGCGGAGCATTGGAAGCATCCAATGTTGATTTATCAGTAGAATTGACAAATATGATTATTGCACAGCGTGGATTTGAATCCAATGCAAGAATAGTAACAACATCCGCTGATATGCTTGATACACTTGTTAACCTTGGAAGATAATAGGTAGCATATAAGACGTATAGAATATAAAAACCCCTGCAGGTTAATTCCTGCAGGGGTTTTTTGTTTTGCATCAAAATCCGATACATCTATTTCAGTTGTCGTTTGCTGATTATTTATTGCTGTTTGTTTTTTGATTTTTCAACCGGCAAATGGCAAACTGCAATAGGCAATGTTATTATTAATCTTCAAATTTTTGAATCTAAAATATTCAAATTTAAAAAATCATAAATCACAAATGATAAATGTTGTATACAATCAGCAATCTGCAATCAATAATGTATTCAAGCATCTCAATTGCCCCATCTTTTTCCAAGAGGGGCAATAACTTAACTTTTTTCTTGCTTTTGTAAATGGAGAATAGGGATTTAATTCAATTTTCAATTTAAGATTTTATTTTTTCGTTTTCAAACTGTAAATCGTAAATGTTTTTGTATCTTTTAAATCGTAAATTGTAAACCGTAAATAGTAAATTTTTTTTTATATCAGCCAACTTTTTAGCAAAATATATATAAAAATATCTTATACTTAACAAATATTTTTCAATTACATTTTTATATAAATTATAGCGATTAAAATTAGATTTTTTAATTTATAAAATTAATAAATATCAGTTTTATTAAAACAATAATTTATTACATGAAACATTATTTTTTTGTTGACAATAAATAATAAAAATTGTAAAATAAACATACTTTTTCAGGAGAATGAAAATTGATATTTGTTACACGATTTGATGGAAAAAAAATAGTAGTAAATGCAGATTTGATTGAAATGATAGAAGCGACACCAGATACAATTTTAACGACAACAACAGGAAAAAAAATTACAGTAAAAGAAAATTTAGAAGAGGTGGTCAAATTGGTAAAAGAATATAAAAAAGAAATTAGTTTTCCTGTAGTAAAAGAAAATGAAAAACTATAACCAGGGGGTGCATCCGTGACTCTCGATTTATCAACGATTATTGGACTTGTAGTAGGATGGGGCTCATTAGTAATAGCCCTTTTTATTGAAAGTGGTGGTAATATTTCTGGTGTTTTAATGTTCTTGCAATTATCAGCATTTTTTATTGTTTTTGGTGGAACGCTTGGTGCTACTATTATCAGTTATCCCTGGCCTGTTTTTAAAAATATATTAGTTATTTTAAAACAGGCTTTTGTTTATAAGGAAATGAATCCATCAAGTGTTATTCAATTACTGGTTGGTTTTGCAACAAAAGCAAGAAGAGAAGGCCTATTAGGTTTAGAAGATGAAATCGCAAATGTTGATGATGCATTTCTAAAAAAAGGCATTCAATTAGTTGTTGATGGAACAGATATTGAACTGGTGCGTTCAATACTTGAAACAGACCTGTCTTTCCTCGAAACACGTCATAAAATGGGAGAAGGTATGTTTACAACATTAGGTGGTTTTTCTCCAACGCTTGGAATTATTGGAACTGTTATGGGGTTAGTTAATGCTCTCGCACAGATAGAAACAGCATCAAAAGTTGCTCATGCTATAGCAGTTGCATTTATTGCAACATTTTATGGTATTTCATTTGCAAATCTTATTTTCTTACCAATAGGCAATAAATTAAAAGCAAAAACAGCAGATGAGGTCTTAATTAGAGAAGTAATGATAGAAGGTATTTTATCTATTTCAGCTGGTGATAACCCGAGAATAGTTGAAGAAAAATTAAAAGCATTCTTATCTCCTAAAGAACAAGAAACAAAAGCAGAAGCAGCAGCTGGAGCAGCAGCAGGAGCAGGTGGCGCTGGCGCTACTGGTGCATAAGGAGGATTAACATAATTATATGGGAAAAAGAAGACAATTTGGTATCGGAGAAGGCGGAGAATTAGAAACAGCTGGTCTAATGAGATGGCTTTTAACTTATGCAGATATGTTAACTTTATTATTTGCTTTGTTTGTTATATTATATTCAATTTCAGCAGTTGATGTTGAAAAATTAAGAGCATTAGCAATGGCTCTTGGAAATGCTTTTGGTGTAAAAGGCCATATTTCTGTTTTACAAACAGGAGCAACAACAGATACCAAACCTATAATTATGGAACAATCACAGGTTCAACTAACAACTTTAAAAGAAAGAGTTCAAAAATGGATTTTACAACAAAAATTAGAAAGGGAAGTAAAAATAAGATTTAATGAAAGAGGATTGGTAATAAGTCTAATGACAGATAAAATATTATTCAGAAGTGGCTATGCTGACTTATTGCCAAGGACACAGCGAATATTATCTGATATTGCAGAATTACTAAAAGAAACAACAAATCCATTAGTTATTGAAGGTCACACTGATGATGTTGCAATTACAAGTCCTGTAATAAAGAGAAAATATAATGATAACTGGGATTTATCAACTGCTCGTGCTGTAAATGTTTTAAAATATCTTATAAGAAAAGGAATATCCCCGGATAGATTATCTGCAGCAGGATATTCTTCTTACAAACCACTTGTGCCAAATATTGATGACATAACAAGAGCAAAGAACAGAAGAATAGATATTGTTATTTTAAAAGCTGATTTAATAGAAGACAAAGAAAAACAATCCAGAGAATTACCATTACCATCGGATGTAAAAATTAAACAACAGATAGAAAAAGAAAACATAGAAACAATTACTTATTAAAAAAAGAGGAGGTCAGTTATGGCAGGAGAAGACAGAAAGTTGTTGCAGACATTGATTATTTTAACCAGTGCAATTTTAATATTAAGTTTAATTTCAGCAGGTGCCACATTTTTTGTAATTATGTCAAAAACAACACCGGCAACTAAGAAAGTAATTGTTGAAAAACCAGAATTAGGACCTATTCAGTCACTGGGAGAATTTGTAGTAAATCTTTCTGACCCTACTGAAACACATTATTTAAGAGCAAATGTTGTTTTAGAATTGGACTACGGAAGCAGCTTAAAATTGTCAGAAGAAGTTGATAAAAGAATGCCTCAAATTAAAGATATAGTAATTGCAACACTTGGTGCAAAAACATCTATTCAACTTGCAGACGCTGAAAATAGGGAAGCATTAAAACAGGAATTAAAAGATAAAATAAATGCTATTTTAAACAGAGGCCAACTTGCAAGAGTATATTTTACATCTTTCGCGATTCAATAAAATTTATTATTGGGGTGTATAAATGTCAGAAGATATTTTATCAGGTGGAGAATTAGACGCTTTATTAGCAGGAATGAAACAAACAATAGTAGATACAGAGAAAGAAAAAGAAGAAGAAGAAGTTTCATCTGCACCATCTGCAATTGTTAGTAAGAAAAAAGGCAAAATAAAAATTTATGATTTTAGAAGACCAGATAAATTTTCAAAAGACCAGATAAGAACATTAGAAATGATGCATGAAGGATTTGCAAGACATTTTGGCGCTGATTTATCTGCTTATATCAGAACAATTGCAGAAATAACTGTTACTTCTGTAAAGCAGTTAACATACAGTGAATATGTTGAGAGAATTCCTAATCCAACAAGTATAGCTGTTTTCTCTATGGAACCATTAAAAGGTCTTGCTGTTTTTGAAATTAACCCAAGTATTATTTTCCCAATAATTGATAGAGTTTTAGGTGGCCATGGAGAGGCAATATCAAAACCAAGAGAATTAACAGATCTTGAGCAGTCAATAGTAGGGAAAATAATAGAAAAAGCATTTGTAAATCTTAAGGACTCATGGCACAGAATAGTTGATTTTGATCCTGAAATAAAAGCAAGGGAAACAAATCCACAATTTATTCAAATAGTAGCACCAAATGAAATGTGTCTTAATTTAAATTTTGAAATAAAAATAAAAGAACATGTCGGCGCAATGTCAATGTGTATCCCTTATATGGTTATTGAGCCTGTATTATATAAATTAAGTGCCAAACAATGGTTTACATTAAGTAAAGAAGAAATGAACACTGAAACCCAATCAATATTAAACGAAAAAGTAAAAAAGACATGGGTTCCGGTTTATGCTAATATTGGTGCTACTGTTTTAAAGATGAAAGAAATTGTTCATTTACAGGTTGGTGATATAATTAAACTTGATACAAATATAAAAGACGAAATATTAGTACGTGTTGAAAATAAACCAATGTTTTACGGTAAGATAGGAACAAAAGGTAAAAAGAAAGCAGTAAAAATAACTTCTGTAATTAAAAAAGGTGATACATCTTTTGAGAAAAAATTTGCAATTAAAGCAATTGATATAACTAAATAGGTTTACACCTATTAAATTTTTTTAGGAGGTGCTAAATTGGCTTTACAGGAAAAAGAAAAAAATAATGTAACAGAAATATTAAATCAGGCAATTCAAAATGGACAAAATATGATAGCAGAATTACTTGGCAAAGAAGTCTCAATCTCAGTTACAAGTATTGACTCAATTGATTCAAGTGATTTGAACTCAATTTTCCCTGGGAAAAATGTTGTTGCACCTGTAGAACTTTCTGATGGAATGGGTAGTGCGGCATTAATCATATCAGAAAATATAGCTTCGATTATGGCAGACCTTATGATAGGTCAGGACGGAACCAATCCACCATCATCACTTGAAGATTTACATTTAAGTGCTGTAACAGAATTAACAAATCAGGTTATTGATACAATAATAAGTAATGTTTCAAGTCAGGTATCAAAATCAATGTTAACAACACCATTAGAAATTAGTTCCATTGATTTAAGTTCTTCTGTTATCTCTGGAATAGAAGGCACAATCATTCTTTTAGAAGGTGATATTTCAATTGGAAATCTTGGCAATGGTAAAATTGGTCTTGTTTTTTCAGGGGAATCAGTAGAAGTTTTGAAACAAGGGCCAAAAGCAGAAAGCTCTGCTGCTGGTTTTGTAAGTGATATCACTGCAGGTGGTGGCAAAATGGAAAAAACAACAGCAAGTGCTCAAAATGTTGTAACTTCTGAACTACAGGAAGAGAAAAAATTGACTGTTTATGACAAGAGTTTAGATATTGTTATGGATGTGCCTTTGACTATAACAGTTGAGCTTGGTAGAACAGAAAAATTAGTAAGGGATGTTCTTGAAATGTCCCCTGGCTCTGTTATAGAACTAGACAAACTCGCCGGCGAGCCAGTAGATATTCTTGTAAATCAAAAATATATTGCAAAAGGAGAAGTTGTAGTTATTGATGAAAATTTTGGAATAAGAATAACAGATATAATCAGGCCGGCTGATAGAATTCCAAAGCTTTAAAGATGAAAATAAAGTTAATCATAATTATTTTTATTTTTTTTTTCGGCATAACTCAATTTTTTGCTGCTGAAAATAAAACAATAAAAGATAATATAACATCCAATACTTTAAACGCTGAATATCTGTCAAATGAATATAAAAATATAGAAAACCCTGATATACCACATGGGCCTGGTATTGTCAGTACATCACTTAATCTTTTAATATCATTACTTTTTATTATTGGCTTGATTTATCTTACTATAATTGCTATTAAATACTTCTATAGTAAGTCTATGTTTTTATTTAAAAATCAGGGAATAATAAAAGTAATTGCAAAAGAATATATTGATACAAAAAAAATTATTTATCTTGTTGATGTTGCAAACAAAATTTTAATTATTGGTTCCGGCGATAATGAATTGGTATTGTTATCTGAAATAACTGAAAAAGAAACAGTTGAAAATATAAGACAACAGGCAGATGAATATATCTCAAAATATAATTTGAAAAAAGAAAGTAATTTTTCAGATAATTTAAAATCAACTTACATAAAACAGGGTAAAAAACTTATAGATACCGGAAATGAAACAGTTAAAAAAATTATGGAGAAAATCAGGAAAAAACAATGAAAAAAAATACTTTTAAATTATTAATTTTTTTAGTTTTTATATTTGGAATATTTTTTTCATCATATACTTCTATTTATTCTGCAGAAGTTTCTATACCCAAAATAGATATAGGCATTACCCCGGCAAAATCGCCAAAGGACGTATCGGCAACAATACAAATATTGATTTTATTAACTATTTTAACACTTGCACCAGCTATTTTAATGTTAATGACATCTTTTACAAGGATAATAATTGTTCTTTCTTTTTTACGTCAGGCATTAGGGTCCCAGCAAATCCCACCAAACCAAATATTAATTGGTCTTGCTCTTTTTATGACTTTTTATATTATGACACCTGTCGGAACTGAAATTTATAATAAAGCATGGGTACCATATAAAGATAATAAAATAACATTGGACGAAGCATTAAAAAATTCTGTAAAACCACTTCGCCAGTTTATGTTTAAACAAACAAGAGAAAAAGACCTTGCACTTTTTATATTCCTGTCAAAATCACCAAGGCCCAAAAATCAAAATGATGTTCCAACAGGAGTCCTGATACCTGCATTTATAATCAGTGAATTAAAAACAGCATTTATCGTTGGTTTTCTTATTTATGTCCCTTTTTTAATAATAGATATGGTTGTTGCCAGTACACTTATGTCTATGGGTATGTTAATGTTACCACCGGTTATGATATCATTGCCTTTTAAAATTTTACTTTTTATATTAGTTGACGGTTGGCATTTAATATCCAGAGCCTTGATAGTTAGTTTTTAAAAGGAGTATTATTTATGAGTATTGAATTTATTACATCTTTTGGGAGAGAAGCATTATTAATAACATTGATAATTTCTGCACCACTTTTAGGATTTGCTCTTTTAGCTGGTGTATTAATAAGTTTATTTCAGGCAGTAACTCAAATACAGGAAATGACATTAACTTTTGTTCCTAAAATAGTAATTGTTTTACTTACATTAATTGTTTTTGGCCCATGGATACTTAGAATTTTAATTAATTTTACTACTGCTTTAATGATGAATTTGCCAAACTATATGAAAATGTAATTAAAAGAGGTTATTATGCAGGGTATTGACATATTTAATTTAGCATTATATCAATTGCAGATATTTTTATTAGAATTTATAAGAATATCTTCTATATTTTTAACTGCTCCTATTATAGGCAGTAGAAATATACCAACATTAGTAAAAATTTCTTTTGCTTTTTTATTAACTTTATTAATATATCCAATATCAAGTAAAAATTTTATATTACCAACAGATATATTTGCCTATATAATTTTGATTTTTCAACAGATTTTTTTAGGTGTAATAATAGGTTATCTTTCTTATCTTGTTTTTGCAGCAATACAACTTGCTGGTCAGATTATTGATTTACAAATGGGGTTTGGAATAGTAAATGTAATTGACCCTATGTCCAATACGCAGGTTTCAATAATTGGACAATTTCAATTCATATTGGGAATTCTCATTTTCTTATCAGTTGATGGCCATCACTTTTTATTTAAAGCAATTGTTGATAGTTTTAATTTAACTCCAATAACATCAATATCTATTTCTGATGTTACAGTATCTAAATTATCTTCTTTATTTTTTAATATGTTTGTTATTGCTTTTAAAATAGCAGGGCCTGCAACACTTGCATTGTTTTTAACAAATATTACACTTGGATTTATTGCAAGAACAATTCCACAAATAAATGTTTTTATTGTTGGATTACCGTTAAATATATTTATTGGTATTGTTTCTGTTTTAATAGCTTTACCTATTTTAGTTAATCTATTTAATACTGTAATAAATACAATGTGGGATGATATTTATTTTGTAATAAAAAGTATGAAAAGTTAAATTATAAAAAAGGATTTAAAAAATGGCAGAACCAGGAAAAACAGAAAGGGCTACACCAAAAAAGAGAGAAGAAGCAAGAAAACGCGGACAGGTTGTCCGAAGTGTTGAAATAAATTCTATGTTAAATGTTTTAATTTGTTTAATAATTTTAAAAATTTTTGGTGAATATATTTTTAATAATATAAAGAATATCTCTTTATATTTTTGGAATAATGTCACTACCTTTTCTATTACTTTGGATACAATTGGAGATTTTTTATTATTTATAATTTCAAAATTTTTATTAATATTATTACCAATTTTTGTATCTGTATTTATTATTGGTATATTATCAAATATTTTACAATTTGGATTTTTAATTACTTTCGAACCACTTAAACCCTCTTTTGATAAAATAAATCCTTTTAGAGGGTTTAAGCGACTTTTTTCCAAACGGCTTTTTTTTGAATTAGGAAAATCATTTATAAAAATATTTGTAATAAGTTATATTTTTTATACTACTGTAAAAAAAATTTTTAATGAAATATTTATGACCCCTTTAATGGATATAGAAACATATCTTGGTTTTGCGGCAGATACTGTTTTTAAACTTGGTATCAAAATAGTAATTGCTTTTATTATTTTTTCCATACTTGATTATATTTATCAAAAATATGAATATGAAGATAATTTAATGATGTCTAAACAGGAAGTAAAAGACGAATTAAAGCAATTAGAAGGCGACCCATTAATAAAAGCAAGGATAAGAAATATACAAAGAGAAATGGCAAGACGCAGAATGATATCAGAGATACCACAGGCAGATGTAGTTATTACCAACCCAAACCATATTGCAGTTGCAATAAGATATAAAGAAGGAGAAGATAATGCTCCTAAAATTATTGCAAAAGGTATTAATCTAATGGCTGAAAAAATCAAGGAAATAGCAAGAAAATATGGTATAATTATTATGGAAAATCCACCTTTGGCAAGGACACTGGTAAAACTTGAAATTGGTTGGGAAATACCGCCAGAACTTTTTCAGGCAATAGCAGAAATACTTGCTTTTGTTTATCAAGCCAAAGGTAAATTTAAACTTGAAGAAAATGAAAAAAATATGGATAATATAGGTAGAAATTATTACATCCCAAGCCCGGAAAATGGAGGTAATTAAATATGGCCAACGGTAATATTGGCTTTTCAGCAAGTATGCGTCGTTCTGTTGACCTAATTATAGTATTAGCAATAATTGGCGTTGTTCTTATGATTGTAATTCCTTTACCACCTATGCTTTTGGATTTTTTACTTACCATTAATATTGCATTGGCTTTGGTTGTTTTATTAATAACAATGTATACAAAAGAACCATTACATTTTTCAACATTCCCGGCATTATTACTGATAACAACTGTTTTTCGCCTTGCTTTAAACATATCTGCAACACGTCTTGTATTAAAAGACGCATATGCTGGTGAAGTAATTGAAACGTTTGGTAGCTTTGTTGTTGGGACAAAAGATTATAGTGGTTTGGTTATCGGTCTTGTCATTTTTACAATAATAATAGTAATACAATTTGTGGTTATAACATCAGGTGCACAAAGAGTTGCAGAAGTTGCAGCCAGATTTACACTTGATGCAATGCCAGGTAAACAAATGGCTATTGATGCTGACCTAAACGCTGGTTTAATTACTGATGATGAAGCAAGACAGAGAAGACGGGATATAGAAAAAGAAGCGGATTTTTATGGTGCTATGGATGGTGCATCAAAATTTGTCCGTGGTGATGCTATTGCTGCAATAGTAATAGTAATAATCAATATAATTGCTGGTTTTTTTATTGGTATTATTTTTCATCAGATGACTATGGGCGAAGCAGCAATGAGATATACAATATTAACAATAGGTGAGGGGTTAGTCACTCAAATCCCTGCCTTGTTATTATCGGTTGGAACAGGTATTATTGTTACACGCGCTGCATCTGAGGCCAATCTTGGCCAGGATTTTGCAGGCCAAATGTTATCCCAACCAAAAGCAATAGGACTTGTTGGTTTTATAATTTTTTTACTTGGTTTTATTTTTCCCTCCTGGATTGTTAAAATTCCTTTTTTCTTACTTGCAATAATTTCATGGATTGTTGCATACACATTAACTACTGCTGTAACTAAAGAAGAGATAAAAATCAAAGAAAAAAAAGAAAAAGAAGAAATGTCGCAGAGAGAACCAGAAAATGTTTTACCACTTATTCAGGTAGATACAATGGAACTTGAAATAGGTTTTGCTTTAATTCCTTATGTTGACCCAGGACAGGGCGGCGATTTACTTGATAGAGTTACAATGCTAAGAAAACAAATTGCACTTGAGTTAGGCCTTGTTATTCCTCCAATTCGTATTAGAGACAATATGCAACTCTCTTCAAATGAATATGTAATAAAAATCAAAGGTGCTGATGTTGCAAGAGGAAAAGTTGAAATAGGTTATTTTCTTGCTATGAAACCTGGTTCAACCGGTGAAGATATTGAAGGTATTGAAACAAAGGACCCTGCTTTTAATCTTCCTGCCAAATGGATAAAAGAGGAAGAAAAAAGAAATGCAGAAATAAAAGGCTATACCATAGTTGATGTTCCATCTGTTATATCAACTCATTTATCAGAAATAATAAGAGCAAATGCATCTGAATTATTAACAAGACAGGATGTCCATAAATTAATAGATATGGTAAGAAAAACAAATGCTGCGGTTGTAGATGAACTTATTCCTGGAAATTTAAGTATTGGCGAGGTTCAAAAAGTTCTTCAAAACTTATTAAAGGAAAAAGTTTCTATAAGAGACTTGGTAACAATATTTGAAACCCTGGCTGATTATGCAAAAACAACAAAAGATACTGATATATTAACGGAATTTGTAAGACAGGCAATGGCACGGCATTTCACCAATAAACATACAAAAGATGGAATAATGTATGCTATAACAATTGATTCTGAACTTGAACAAAAAATAATAGATTCATTGAGACAAACTGAAAAACCGGGTATATCCGGATTATCACCAAATGCAATTCAAAAGATATATAATAGTTTAATTTCTGAATATAGAAAAAATATAGGTAAGGATTATGAAACTGTAGTTTTATGTTCACCACTAATTAGAAGTTATTTCAGGAAAATATCTGAAAAAATATTACCTAATTTGGCAATTTTATCATACAACGAAATATTACCCAAAATCGAAGTTCGTTCAGTTGGGGTGGTGAAGATTTAAAAAATGAAGATAAAAAAATTTGAGGCAGAAACATTACAGGGAGCACTGGCAAAGGTAAAAAAAGACTTTGGGCCAAATGCAGTAATATTACAAACTAAAAGATTTAAAAAAGGAAGTTTTCTTGGATTGTTTGGTAAAGAAATGACAGAAGTAACTGCAGGCATAGATATTAACATAGAACGTCAATCACAACAACAAAGTTCAATTCAACAGGACTCCTTTATAAAAAATATGTCCAGTCAACCAACTGCTGATTATATAAAACCATCTGAAATTTTTGACAAATATAATAAAATTGAAGATTTAACATTAAAAAACGAAGTGTTATTAAGAGAATTAAATGAAGGCAAGATATTGGTTAATCCTTCTTTTAAGCCTTTAAAAGATGGTGTAATTGCCAGTCCGGTTTCATTAAAAAATGGAATGGGTAAAATACAAAAACTATTAATTAATAATGGAGTTGAAGAAAATCTTGTATACAGGACATTACAAAACTTAAATTCTCAATTAAATGAACAACAAATAAACAATAAATCATTCTTGGAACATTATCTTTATGATTATATTGCTGAATTAATACAAGTATCAGGTCCTATTAAAGTTCAAAAAGGAACGGTAAAAGTTATTGCCTTTATAGGTGCAACTGGTGTGGGTAAAACAACCACAATTGCAAAATTAGCAGCAAAACTTTCTCTTATGGAAGGGCACAGCGTTGTTATGGTTAGTGCAGATACATACCGTATAGCAGCAGATATGCAATTAAAAAAGTATGGAGAGATAATGGGTATCCCTGTTGAAATCGTTTTAACACCATTGGATTTTAAAAAAGTAATTAACAAGCATATTGATAAAGATATTATATTATTTGATACCGCTGGAAGAAGCCCGAGAAACAGACAACATTTAACTGAATTAAAAAATTTTTTAGAAGCATATTCTCCTATAGAAGTTCATCTTGTTATGAGTGCTGTTACAAAATATTATGATGCATTAAGTATCATAAATAATTTTGGTTTGGTGCCAATACACAGAATATTGTTTACTAAATTGGACGAAACAAAAAATTATGGTTTATTATTGAATCTTTCTGTAAATACAGGTGGAATTCCAATTTCTTATCTATCTACAGGCCAGACAGTTCCGGATGATATTGAAGTTGCTAATTCAAAAACCATTTCACGATTGGTTGTAAAGGGAGATTTTGAAACATGGATCAAGCTGAAAGATTAAGAGAATTAGTTAAAATAAAAAAGCAGGAAGCAGGTATAGATAATAATAATCCTGATGAATCTGAAGAAGATATATCTTTTATAAAAAAAACAACCACAAAGGTTATTGCAGTTGCATCTGGTAAAGGCGGAGTAGGTAAATCAAATTTTACTGTAAATGTTGCATTAGAACTTAATAAAATGGGAAACAGGGTTATGATACTCGATGCTGATTTAGGACTGGCAAATGTTGATATATTACTTGGTATAAACCCTCAATATAATCTTTCTCATGTTTTAAAAGAAGAAAAAGATATGAGAGATATCATTACAGAAACCGAATATGGAATTAAAGTAATTGCCAGTGGTTCCGGAGTAAAAGAATTAGTTAATTTGAGTAACCAACAAAGAAATAGATTTATTGAAAAAATGGCTGAATTAGAAGATATTGTTGATATTCTTTTAATTGATACAGGTGCTGGAATAAGCAGAAACACATTAAGTTTTATGTATGCAGCAGATTATTCAATCGTAATTACAACACCCGAGCCAACAGCACTTATGGATGCTTATGGTCTGATAAAAGTGGCTTCTTTAAATAAAAAAGGTATCCAATTAAAACTTATTGTTAATATCGTTAATTCAAAAGAAGAAGCAAAAGAAATATCATCAAGAGTTATACTGTTATCAAGGAGATTTTTAAATGTATTTGTGGAACCATATGGCTACATTTTTAGAGATAAAAATGTATTAAATAGTGTTATGTTACAAAAGCCATTTTCAATACAATATCCGGATACAAAAGCAACACAATGTATAAAACAAATAGCAGAAAAAATATCATCAAGAATTATAAAAGAAAACGTTAATACTGATACAATTCCACAAAATGCAGGTAATATTTTTAAAAAAATTTTTGAAGTTTTTAACAGATAAATTATTTATTATGGGGTGATTTTATGAAGGAAAGAAGAAAATTTTTTCGTTTGAAAAAAAGATTAAAAGTAGAATTTAAAATAATAATTGATAAATTTGCAAGCACTGTTGTTCCGCCCAATATATCATATACTGAAAATATAAGTGGCAATGGTATGCTTTTATTATATCCTAAAGTTATTGAAAAAGGGACAAAACTTGAAATGACAATTGAACTTTCGGATCCCCAGCAAACTCAATTAGATGTTGCCGGCGAAGTTGTTGGGTATAATGAAATAGGTTTAAACCAATACGAAATTAAAATTAAATTTATTGATATTGATGAGAAACAAAGAGACAAATTGGTTGGTTTTTTATTGAAAGAAGGCGCAAAAAATAAAAAGGCAAAAAAATGAATAAAATCGTAAAAGTTCAGATATCAGTTTTAATAGGAATTTTAGGTTTTTTTCTGGGTGGGATATTAAATTTAAATAAGGAAATCATTGATATTATTCTCTATGCAAGTATAGGATGGTGTATAACTTTTTTCTCAACTTTTTTTCTACTTTCTTTTTTAAATAAAGAAAAAGAAGTAAATATAGCGAGAAGTAATGTAAAATATGAAAAAAAAGATAAAAATAAAGGTAAAAAAATAGATATTATTATATCTGATGATTTAAATGAAATATATAACTTAAAACGGTAAGTTTTTAATGCAAAATATAAATGAACTTTGGAAAGATTATAAGAAAACAAAAAATGAAAGTACAAAAGAGAAGATAATAAAAAATTATTTGCCTTTTGTTAAATATTTAACAGATAAAATAGTTCAGCATTTACCACAAGAGGTAAAGAATAACAGTAAAGAGGACTTATATATAGAAGGAGTTATCGGATTAATGGAAGCTATTGAAAATTTTGATATTGACAGAAATATTAAATTTGAAACATTTGCTTCAAAAAGAATACGCGGATCTATAATAGATATATTAAGAAAAGAAGACTTTTTATCAAAAAATATACGTGAACAGGCAAAAAAAATAGAAAAAGCATATACTGAAATAGAATCTGCAACTGGTAAAAAGGCCTCAGATGAGGAAATCAGTAAAAAATTAGGGATGACAAAAGATGAATTTTATGATATATTAAATAAAATAAAGGGCATTTCAATAGTCCCATTAGAAGCGTTTTTAGTAGATGAAAATTTTGAACAAATAAGTGGTGAAAATATAATTGGTAAAGAAAGTACAATACTTTCTGATATAGAAAAAAAAGATTGTATTGCTCAAATTGCTATTTTAATTGAAAATTTGGAAGAAACTGAAAGGAAAATATTAGAATTGTATTACTGGGATGGCTTAACTTTAAAAGAAATTGGAAAGGTTTTAAATTTATCAGAATCAAGAGTAAGCCAGATACATACAAAAATTATTTTAAAATTAAAAAGCAGATTTAAAAATTTAAATAAAGAGAGGTGAAAAAAAATGGTTGATATTGATGGTTATATAACAATCAATACCGAAGAAGATGGTACATATTTAACAGTTTTCCCCCCAAAAGGTAAAGGTAAAAAAGTGGACCATGATTCCGTTATCAAAGAAATTAAAAAACTTAATTTAAAAGAAGTTGATATGGATGCAATTGAAAGAGCTGTAAAAGAATCTACAGGACAACCGGTTTTAATAGTAAAAGAAAAAATTGCAATAAAAGATGGGCAGATATTTGTAAATATTACGCCTGATGAAATGTTTGCTCAAGTAACTATTGTTCCACCTCAAGGTGGAGGAAAAGATATAACAGAAGAAGATGTATATAATACTTTAAAAAATCATAATGTTGTTTTTGGAATCAAAAAAGATGTGATAAGCAAACTTGTTAAAAAAGGTCTTGAAGCAAAGAATGACCCAACTATTTTATTGGAACCAATAGAAGATATTATTGCAGAAGGTCAAAATGTACAAAATGGAGAAGATGCAAAACTTGAAATGTTGTTTGATACTACAGCTCAAAAAGAAGAGGAAAAAGAAGCAACAGAAGCTGCGCCAGAGGAACAACTAGCAGATGATAAAATTGATTATAGAAATGTTAAATCAATACAAAATGTCAAAAAAGGAACTCCATTAGCTAAAAAAGTTCCGCCAACAAATGGAGTAAATGGTATGACAGTAACCGGGAAAGTAATAAAAGCCAAGCCGGGTAATGATGTAAAATTTATAATTGGTAAAGGTGTTGAACCTGCCTCTGACAATCCTGAATTATATGTTGCAGCAAATGATGGTCAGGTAATTTTTAAAAATAATAAATTAGAAGTTCTTTCAATTTATGAAATAAATGGCGATGTGGATATGAGTATTGGAAATATTGATTTTGTTGGTTCTGTTATTATTCATGGTTCTGTTGGTGAATTTAAAATTAAAGCAGGAGAAGATGTATTAATTGATGGGGTAGCGGATGGAACAGAAATAATAGCAGGCGGAAAAGTAATTGTAAAAGGTGGAATAGTTGGGAAAAAAGCACGAGTTATTGCCCAGGATGATGTTACAACAAAATACATCAGAAATGCTTATGTAGAAACAGAAAAATCAATAATTGTAAATGAAGCTGCAATGCATTCAACTTTAATTGCTGGTCAAAAAATAATTGTTATGGGAGCCAAAGGATTAATAGTGGGTGGCACAATTGCTGCTGCCTTTGAGGTTTCTGCAAAAGAAATCGGATCAAAACTCGCTACTTATACTGAGATATCAATTGGTGAAACACCTAAAATGCGCGAAGAAATGCAAAAAGCAACTGCAGAATTAAAAAACATAGAAGAACAGCTGGATAAAACAAAAAAAGGTATTATATTTCTAAAAGATTTAAGTACTAAGATGGGGGGTAATTTACCACCCGATAAAAGAGATTTAATGGCTAAATTAACAAGAACACAGTTTAAACTGATGACAGAGCAAAAAAAATGGGAAGAAATAAAAAACAAATTAGAGGCAAAAGCAAAAGAGATGCAAACAACAAAACGTGGAAAGGTTAATTGTCTCGGTATGGTATATACCGGAGTAAAAATAATAATCAATAAAGTTCAAAGAACTATATCTGATGAATTAAAATATTCAACATTTGTTGAAAAAAATGGTGAAGTACAGGTTATACCTTATTCCGGATAAGTAATTAAAATTAAGTATTTTAAAAGGAGTTGCTAATTTTATGCGACTTCATGATGTTCAGATTATACTAAGTTCATCAGATATGTCGAGTAAATATCAACAGGTTTATCAACATCAGGCAAATATAATGCAATCTCAAGAAGCAGCAACAATGATAGCTCAGTCCAATCAGAAATTAACACAAACGCAACAAATGGTTCAGGGAAGGGAATTAAAATCTATTGATGAAAACGAAAACAGATTAAGAGAATGGAAAAAAGAGCATTTTGATAAAGAACAAGAAAGAAAAAAAAATATTATTAAAAAAGAAACAGAAAAGGAAAAAGTTATGAAAAATTCCGACCATATTATTGATATAAAAGCATAAATATGATGATAGTATTAATTATATTAAACATTATATTAATTTTAATTATTTTTATTTTATTTTTTATAAAAAAATCCAACAACAATATGTTTTATTCCAATATAGAAAATATTGACTTAATTGAATTTCAAAAAGGGCTGAAAGAACTTATAGAAGAATTAAAAAAAATATCAGATACAAGTATAAAAAATTTTGAAGTTAAAAAAAAAGAAATTGATGAAAATATAATTTTAATAGATTCTAAAATAAAAGAATTAAAATATTTAATAGAAAGAAATCAAATAGTACGGCAAACAGAATATAAAAAAGAAATAAATAAGATAGAAATCAAACAAGAAAAAGATGATAATATTGAATTTAAAAATAAATTATTAAATAAAAAAATTGATTCAAAAGATATGCAAAATATTAAGAATAAGGAAAATAATATTAAAATATTAATTGAAGATAATAAAAAAGATGGTTTAGATAATCAAAGTTTAAAATATTCTCAAATATATAATCTGATAAAAAATGGTGTTTCTGTTGAAGAAATTTCAAAAATAACTGGTATGACAAAAGGTGAAATAGAGTTAATAAAAAATATTAAAAAATAGTAAAGAAAATCTTTGTTTTTCCGATATAAATAATAGATATTATAATTATAAAGAGGTGTAAATAAATATGCCGGTTCAAGGAGTAAATAATCAAATATTTGAATTGTTATTTTCTACGGATAAAAAAATTCAGGATTTTATAAAATTATTAAAACCAGGAGATATGTTAAATGGTAAAGTAATTGATGTATTTTTAAATGAAAATAAAGCATTAATTAATTTTAAAGGGTATAATTTAATTTCACAGATACCTCAGAATATAAATATTCAAAAGGGGGATACAATAAATGTAATTGTTTATAATATTAATGATAAAATTTATATGAAATTAAATAATTTAACGAATAATAATATCATTTCGCCATTAAATAACACATTAATTTCAGAAGAAATATTAAATGTTTTAAATTCATTAAAAATTCCAATAAATGAACATAATTTATTTGTAGCACAAAATTTAATTAAGTATCAATTACCTGTAAATAAAGAAAATATAAATGATATAAACAATTCATTAACACGATATCTGCAGGAAAAAGGTATTGACATAAAAATTTTTAATTTACAGAACTCATCAGTTGCAAAAGAAATTATATTTTCTAATTTAATAAAATTCAATAATGAAATAAATCAATTATATAATAATCAAAATTTGATTTATGATAAATCAATTTCATCCAAAGTTTTTGAACGTCTTTCAAATCTCATTAATACAGCAAATGAGTTAAATAAATATATTCCGGAACAAAAAATTTTTATCGATGAAAATTCTTTGATTTTAAAAATTGATAATATAAATCAAAGCAAAATAAATGATATAATAAATATTTTGTCAAAACAAGGTGTTGATATTAAACAACAACAAATATCTGAAAATATTTCTTTTAATAATATAAATTTAATAAAAGATGATAATACTGTTATAATTAAATTTGAAAATTTAATTAATAATTTAAAAACAATATCTGATAATATTAATAAATTTGGCAATTCACAGATTTTTAATAAATTTAATGAAATTATTACAAATTTAAATACTTTTGATACACCAAAACAGATATTAACCAATTTAAATCCTGTTTTATTAAATCTTAAAAATATTTATGATGATATTAATAATAATGTGTATCAACCCAATAATACAAAATTAAATGATAATATAAAACAAATTTTTTCTTTATTAAATACATTTAAAAATGAACTTGATAATGTAAAATCCAATAATATAATCAATAACAACGATTTGAATAAAATTTATGATTTATTAAATAAATCAATTAATACAATAAATAATTCACTTGGCGAAAATAAATTAAATCCTAAAAATTTTATAAACATTCAAAATTCAGTTAAAAATTTTCTTGATGAAGTAAATAATATTTTAAATTTTAAAAATACAGATAATAAAATAAATATTCCACCCCCTTCATCAATTAAAATTGATATTGAATCAATTATAGAAGCTTTGATTTTTTTAAAAACAAAAAATATTAATATCAATAATGATAAATTTATAGATATAATGTCAAAATTTTTCAGCAATGATATGAAATTAAGTAATAATATTGATAAATTAAATTTATATATAAATGATTTTTTAAATGCTATTAATAATGATAAGACAACAAAAAATAATTTTATTAAAATCATTGATATTATAAATAATATAAAAAATAATTTAAATGAAATTTCAATAAAACCAGATAACAACAATTTAAAACCTGAAATATTATTAACACAAATAAAAAATTTTATTGAAAAAAGCGGATTAAATGCTGAAAATAATATAAAAAATATTTTGTTACAGGAGATAGATAACAATACTTCTTCAATTAAAAATTTATCAGGCCATACATTAGATAAAAATTTAAAATCATTACTTATAAAATTTAATAATGAGTTAGATTCAATTAATACATCAAATTTTAATAATAATATAAGAAAGATTATTTCAGATTTAAAAGAAACATCAAATGATATTTTGAATAATTTAAATGCAATACAATTAATAAATCAAAAACAATCTGCAATTGATTTGATTTATACCCAAATTCCTGTTTTTTTTAATACAAAATTTTTTAATGGTGAATTACAGATATGGTATAGAAAAGATAGTGCAAAACAGGAATTAGGTAAATTAACACCAGTGAATTTACTTTTTATAATACACACCTCAAATCTGGGGCAGGTGAAATTATATATAACCATTTTTAAAAACCAGATTGATTGTATAATAAAAACAGCAAATGAAAATGTAAAACAAATTTTAACAAGAGGTAAAAATGAGTTTATAAATAAACTTTCTGAATTAAATTATAAAATAAATAATTTTAATATAAAGTTAGAAGATATTTCAAATGATGACTTAAATAATAATCAAAACAATCAATATATTAAATTATCCAATATTAATTTGAGGGCGTAAAAAATGATAAAAAGAAACATACAAAAAAAATCCGCTATAGCAATAAATTATGATAAAGAAAAAGATGTTGCACCTAAAATAGTTGCCAAGGGTAAAGGCGTTGTGGCTGATAAAATAATTGAACTTGCTAAACAAAATAATATTCCTTTGTATGAAGATCCTGATTTGATTGAGGTGTTGTCTAAACTTGATTTAGGTCAGGAAATTCCACCAGAATTGTATAAATTAATTGCAGAAGTTTTAATATATATTTATAAATCAAATAATAAAATTAACAAGATTTTATAAAACTTCCATTTTTTTCATATTATTAATTTGAGGTGTTTTTTTATGAATAAAATTATATTATTTTTATCTTTAATTTTATTTTTTTTCTTTTCCTGTATAACTGATAGAAACAAACCTATTACTATTGGTGACGAAAAATATGATAGTATTCGCAAAGGAATAAAGATAAAAAATGGTTATGCATTAGCAGGAATGACAACTTCATATGGTATCGGTGGAACAGATGGATTGTGGCTTTTGCTCAATAAAAATTATAAAAAAATTAAACAAAATACTTATGGCGGAAAAAATGATGATAAATTTTATGATATTATTCAAAATGATATTAATGGATATTTAATAGTTGGTTCTACAAATTCATATGGTGCAGGAAATAATGATGTATATTTAGTTTGTATAGATAATAATGGAAAACTAAAATTCACAAGAACATTTGGTGGTGAATTATTTGATGAAGGAAAATCAATATGTAAAACAAATGATAATAATTTTTTAATAGCAGGTGATACAATTTCAATTGGAAATCGAAATAATTTTGATACTTATTTAATAAAAATAGATAATCAGGGTAATTGCTTATGGGCAAAAACTATCGGTGGGCCTGGCAATGAAATTATATCTAAAATAATACAAGATAATAATGAATTTATAATTATTGGTTCATCAAATTCTAAAATACAAGGTAAAGGACTGCCTGATATTTATTTATCCCGTATTGATAATATTGGTAATATAATAATGGAAAGATATTATGGTACTAAAAATTCAGAAAATGGCTATGATATTATTAAATCAAAAAATGATAATATATATTATATCTTAGGAAATTCTGAAAATCTTGATAACCTAACAGATATTTATCTAATTAAAATTAATTCAAAAGGGGATATAATCTGGGATAAAAAAATTGGTGGAAAAGGACTTGATACAGGAATATCAATGATTGAAAATGAAAATAAAGAATTGATATTGATTGGAACAACAGAATCAAAAGGCAAAGGAATGTCTGATATAATTGTGTTAAAAATTGATGAAAATGGTCGCCTTATTTGGGAATCTACCTTTGGTGGGGATAAGGATGAATATTGCTCCAATATTCTTAAATCATTTAAAAATGATTATTTGATTATAGGTTGGACTGCTTCATTTGGAAAAGGAGATTATGATATTATTTTAATAAATGTTGATGAAAATGGGAATATTTATTAAATAATATTGTTTCAATTACAAGAGGTAATATTAGAATAAAAAAATACATCAGAAATTGAAAATCCCTTAGTCACTCATTAGAAACTCACCATTATCCATAAGTATCAGGAATCAGGTATACTGCATTTTCATTAATAACGGTTTAAATCTATTTAAACAAAATTTTTTATCATTAATGTGAGTGGTTGGTGCAACGTATCATTTTTAGATTAATAAAATTTTAAAAATTGGGAAGAAGTTAATTAGACAATAATACGAACCACCCATAATTTCCCTCAAAAATCAGGATATCCCTGTTTCATATCATAACTGAAACGTTAGAACTATTTATTATTCTCTAAATTTTTAAATTCTGATGGTAATTCTTTATCAATCAACGATATTAATGATTCTAATCTGTTTCTTAATTCTTGAAATTGTTCATTAGGAACGTATGAATCTTTTAATTTCTTTCTAATTTCAAATAATTCATCTGTTATGTTTATTGCAGCCAGTATTGCTATTTTTTTTACATCATTTATGCCAGTTGCTTCCTGAACATTTGTCATTTTATTATTTAAATAATTAGCAAGCATTATTATATAATCCGGCTCAGCAACACCTTTTATTGTGTAATCATTACCAAATATGTTTACAGTTATTATTGATTTATCCATTTTGCTCCTTTCCGATAATTTCATTTAATTCATCCAATATTTTTTTTATTTTTGCCGTTACAACAACTTTATTGTTTTTATATTTTGATATTTGTTCTTTTAACTTTTCTAATTCAAATTGTATGTCTGATGATATTTCTGCCTTATTATCTGTGCCTATCTGTTTTTTTAATAATTCATTTTCATTTTTTAAATGATTTAAAACCAAAAGTAATTCTTTTATTTTATTTTCCAAAATTTCAATGGTAACCAACGGCATATTATGACCTCAATTCTGCTTTTACTTCTTTTTGTAATTTAAATAATATATCATTTATCAATTTATTTATTTCATTATCTGTAAGTGTTTTATCATCAGATTGCAAAATAATTGAATATGTTAAACTTTTGTATCCATCCGGTATTTGTTCGCCTTTATATAAATCGCATAAAACTAAATCTTTTATCAGATTTCTTGATGAATCTCTTATTATTTTTTCTATTATAAATTCCTGTGTATTTACTGGGACAATAATTGACAAATCTCTTTTTATAACGGGATGAACTGATAATTTTCTATATGTAATTTTTTTAGGATAATAATTTAAAAGAATATCCAGATTTATTTCAGCAATAAACGCAGGCTCTTTTATTTTATTTGTATATAAAATTTCTTCACGAACCTGACCGATTTTACCAATTATATTATCTTCTATGATTATATTGGAAGAATATTCATAAAAATTTAAGTTTGATTTTGAAGGAGCAAACAAAATCTCATTTATATTTGTCAGTTCTTTAATTAAATTATTAATAATTGTTTTAATAAAATAAAAATCTGATTTAAAATAATTATTGTTATAATCCTTAATAATAATATTACCGCTTGATATTAATGCAAGATTTATATTTTCTATATATTCATTATTTCTTTTTATATAAATTTTTCCAGTTTCAAATAAATGAATATTTTCATTTTCTTTATTATAATTAGTTATTAAATTTTTTAATAAGTCGGGAATTAATGTTGTTTTCAATTGCTGTTCTTCATTATTAAATGGATTTTTTAAAAATATTGAGTTTTCCTGTGTAAAATTAGGTTCTTGAATCAAATTTAATAATTTATAATTTAAAAAACTATAATTAATTGCTTCATAAAAGCCATAAGAATTTACCAATTCATTTATTGATTTTATAAAAGAACGCATTTTAGATTCTTTTCCTATGCTTGTAACAGATACTGGTAATGTAAGCGGGATATTTTCATATCCATAAATTTGAGCAATATCTTCAATTAAATCCACTTCTTGTTTTATATCAACCCTATATCCAGGTATTTGCACAGTTGCTTTTTTATTATTATTTTTTATAATTTTATACTTTAATTTAGCAAAAATATTATTAATTTCTTTTATTTTTAAATTTAATCCAAGTAATTTATTAACTCTATCGTACCTTAAATTTATATATTTTCTTTTTATTTTTTGGGAATATATGTCAATATAATTTTTTGATGTTTTACCGCCAGCAATGCTTATAATTAATTCAGTTGCACGATTAAGAGCATTATGGCAATTTTCAATATCAATTTGCCTTTCAAATCTGTATGATGAATCAGAGGATATATTTAAAATACGTGATGTTTTTCTTATTGATTTTGGATTAAAAAAAGCGGATTCCAATACAATTGTATGGGTTGAATTATTAATTGAAAAATGCTCACCTCCCATAATTCCTGCTATTGCTATTGGCTGATTACTATCAGCAATAATTAGATTGTTATCTTCCAATGTATATGTTTTTCCATCCAATGCCAGTATTTTTTCATTTTTTCCTGCATTTCTCACAATTATTTTTTTGCCCTGTATTTTATCATAATCAAAAGCATGTAATGGTTGATTTAATTCAAGTAATATAAAATTTGTTATATCAACAATATTATTAATTGGCCTTATGTTACTTGATTTTAATTTTTCTTTTAACCAGGAAGGGGATTCCATAACTTTTACGCCTTCAATAATTCTGGCTGCATATCTTGGACATAAATCATGAGAATGTACTTCCACTTTTAATTTTGAATTTATGTCTAATGACTTATCAATAAAATTACGAGAAATATCATATAAAGGCATATTTATTTTTTTATCTAAAATAGCAGATAAAAATCTGGCGATACCGGTAATACATAATAAATCTGGTCTATTTGGAGTAATTTCAAAATTAAAGATTGTATCTGGTTCAAAAGCAATAAATGGTTCTCCAACCTTATACTTATTTGGATCAAGAATTAATATTCCTGTATGGTCATCTGATAAACCAAGTTCTTTTGCTGAACAAAGCATACCACTTGACTCAAAACCTCTTATTTTTGTTTTTTTGATTTTAATATTATCAGGAAGAATTGCACCCTCTTTTGCAAGGGGAACAACATCGCCAATTTTAATATTTTTTGCTCCGCAAACAATTTCAAATACCTCATTGTTATCAGTTACTTTACAGATACTAAGATTATCTGCATTCGGATGTTTTTTAATATCAAGAATTTTTGAAACAAAAACATTACTAAATTTCTGTTTTTTTTCAATAATTTCTTCTATTGGCAGACCATATAAATTGATAATTTCTGACAATTTTAATGGTGAAATATCAATATCTATATATTCTTTTAACCAATTATAACTTACTAACATATTTGCTCCTTTGATATTTATTATTACATAAATTTAACATCATGTCAATTTTAAAGTAAAGCAATAACAAATCTATTAAAATATAATAAAATAAAATGATTTTATCTGTTATAATATAAGTCTCAGTTATTTTATAATTTTTTTATTTTTGCGAATGTAATAAATTAAAAAATAGAAAAAATTAGTTGAAATTTAATATATTTTATATTAAATTAATTCAACAAAAAGAGGTGAAAAATGGATATTAAGGATATAAAACAGAATTTAAAAATTTTAAAAGAACGTTTTGAAAAAATAAAGGTGTATCTTTGACTTTGATAATAAAATTATTCAAAAAAAACAATTAGAAGAACAACTTCAAAAATCTGACTTCTGGAATGATAAAAATAACGCAAAAAACGTACAAATTCAATTAAAAAATATTATTAAAATTTCAGATAAAATTTTAAATTTATCCAGTATTTTTCAGGAAGTGGATGTTTTATTGCAATTATTAGAAGCAGAAAAAGATGAAGCACTGGAAAATGAACTAAAAACTAAATATGATAATTTAATTAATATTATTGAACAAGAAGAATTTAATTTAATTTTTTCAGGGAAATACGATAATCTAAATGCCATTGTTACAATTCATTCAGGAGCAGGTGGTACAGAGGCATGTGATTGGGTAGCAATGCTTTTAAGAATGTATTTGATGTGGGCAGAAAGAAAAAAATTTAAAACCAATATTACTGATTTAATGCCGGGTGATGAAGCAGGAATAAAAGATGTTACATTTGAAGTAATAGGAGATTATGCATATGGACATTTGAGAGCAGAAAAAGGCATTCATAGATTAGTTAGGATATCGCCTTTTGATGCAAATAAACGCAGACATACTTCTTTTGCTTCTGTTGAAGTTATTCCAGAATTTGAAGAAGATATTGAAATAGAAATAAAGGATGATGACTTAAGAATAGATACTTACAGAGCATCTGGTGCAGGCGGACAACATGTAAATAAAACAGAATCCGCAGTTAGAATTACGCATTTACCTACAAATACAGTAGTTGCATGCCAGAGTGAACGGTCTCAAATAAAAAACCGTGAAATTGCTTTTAAAATTTTAAAAGCAAAATTATTTACATTATATGAAGAAAAAAGAAAGATGGATATGGAACAAATTGCAGGTGAAAAAAAATCAATTGGCTGGGGAAATCAAATAAGGTCATATGTATTACATCCTTATAAAATGATAAAAGATTTAAGAACAGATATTGAAAAAGGAGATGTTGACAAAGTTTTAAATGGTGATATTGACGATTTTATTAAGGGGTATCTGAAACAAGAGGTAGAAAAAAATGCCAAATCTTAATTTTCATTTGTCACTGGCAACCTTGATTCCTGATTTTATATATCAATTCCTATCAAATGATTTAATTGACCAGAATATTTTTACCTGCTTTGAATTAGAAGATGTAAGAGATGCTGTATCAAAATTAAAAATTGAAGAACTAAAAAACATCAATAAATTTTTAATGATAGAAAATACATCTCTTGAAAATGAGCAGAATGAAGATTTTATGGAAAAACTTGATAATTCACTTATGGAAATAGATAATGAGTATTATCATAGATATACCCCTGGAGAATTAAGATTTATTTTTGAAGAAATAATCAATAATATTGATATTATTTACGATGCTTTTAAAAATGAAACCGGATTAAATTTAACATTAAATATTGGATTCAAATTCAAGGATAATCTTGAGGCAAATATGATCATTGAATTTATGAATAAATATGAAACATTTGAGCATCTTGAAAATGCTTTTATTTTACCTATAGAAAATTATTTTGTTTCTGATAATATAATAGCAAGAGTTTATTTTTCCTATATCCAGGAAAATTTTTCAAAATATGAAAATATTTTTAATCAAATCTTTGATATAATAAATTTAAAACATAATAAAAATGACTCTTTACAAAATTAAGAGGTATTTATGAATAATAAATTACGCATAGGAATCATTGGTTGCGGCACTATTTTCCCAATGCATGCAGAATCAATAAGACAGATATGTAATAAATATGCTGAAATTGTTGCTGTTTGTGATATAAAAGAAGGGACTTTGGCAAATACTGCAATGAAATACAAATGCAAAGGATATAAAGATTATAAAGAGATGCTAAATAAAGAAAATCTTGATGTTGTTCATATATGCACACCACATTATTTACATAAAGAAATGGCTATTTATGCAGCAGAAAAAAAAGTAAATATTTTTTTAGAAAAGCCAATGGCTCTTAATAAAAATCAAGCAGAAGAAATAAAAAATGCCGTTAAAAAAAATAGCGTAAAATTAAGTGTTTGTTTTCAAAACAGATATAATCCTTCTACCAGATTAGCAAAACAAATAATAGACAGCGGTAAAAATGGTAAAATATTATCATCCAAAATCATTCTTACATGGTGTAAACCGGATGAATACTATTTATTATCTGACTGGAAAGGAACATGGGATAAAGAAGGCGGGGGGGTTGTTATTGACCAGGCAATACATTCAATAGATATTATGAGATATCTTTTTAATTCACAGGTTGATTATGTCTATGCAACAATTGCAAATAGAATGCATAAAAAAATACAAGTTGAAGACGAAGTTTCCGGCATTATTATGTTTAAATCCGGAGCCTATGTAAATTTATATGCTATAAATCATTATTCTTATGATGATGATCTTGAAATGGAAATTCATCTGGAAAACGCTTTAATTAATATTATAAAAGATTCTGCTGTTGTTACAATCAAAAATTCCTGGAAGAAAGTAAAAGCAGAACCAAAAAGAAACGAATATATTGATTATGGAGATGGCGTTAAAGATTACTGGGGAGTATGCCACTCAGTTGCAATCAAGAAATTTTATGAGGCAATTTTGAATAATACACCTGTTGAGATTAATGAAGATGAAGGTTATGAGACCCAAAAGTTAATTGACGCCATATATGAATCGGGAAAAAAAGGGGAAAAAGTATATCTATAATATCAACAATTATAAATTTAATTAATTATTATTGTATTTAAATCAGATTTATAAAAATTAAAGAAATACATTAATAATCCGATATAATATATATATTACCGGAGAGAATATGAAAAAATTATTATTAATAATTTTATTTTGCTTATGTAAATATATTTATGCAGATAACAGTGGGACTGATTTCTGGTTATGTTTTCCTCAAAACTATACAAGAATGGCTTCAAACATTATTTATATTATTTCTGATTTCAATACTGCAGGAACTGTAACTGCGTATGGAGTTCCGTCAACTTCATATTTTTCACTTAGTGCCAGCACATATACTACTGTTACACTACCATATTCAGCTGCATCTTATGGCAATGATACAATATCAAACACAGGCATACATATTGAATCAGAACAACCAGTTACTGTGTATTGTTTAAGCAAATATACTGATACATCAGATGGCTTCCTTGCAATACCTGTTAATGGATTGGGAACAAATTACATTGCATTATGTTACTCAGGCAGAAATCTGGATACTGTTTACTATGATTCCCAGATAGCAATTGCTGCTACAGAAGATAATACAACTGTTCACATCGATTGTCCTGTAAATCCAGGAGCAAGGCCTTCGCCATATGATATAATCCTGAATAAAGGTCAGGTATATCAACTATGTGATGTTTATTCATCTAAACAAGATTTAACCGGAACTATAATTACAGGTGATAAACCGGTGGCAGTATTTGGTGGACATCGTTGCGCTAAAATACCTGCTGATTATATGGCAGCTGATTTTTTAGTAGAACAACTTCCACCCACAAATTCATGGGGAACTAAATACTTAACTATGCCACTTGCAGGAAGGGATATTGCAGACACATATAGAATAATAGCTGCTGAAGATAATACTAATATCACAGTGAATGCAACTCCAATTCCAACTTTAAATAAAGGACAAGCTGTTCAATTCTTATCAGGTGTTTCTCAACAAATTTTATCAAATAAACCTGTTTTTGTTGCACAATATGCAAATGGAATGACTTTTGATTATAAAACAGGGGACCCATTTATGATGAATATAATATCAGTTGACCAGTATATTAATAATTCAAAAATTATTATTCCGACCGGCTATTCTTTTAATTATTTAACAATTATTACACCTAATTCTGCTATAAATAATATTTTACTTGATGGCAGTAATATCAATCCTTCTTTTTTTTCATCTATTGGTACAAGCGGATATGCCGGTGCACGAATATCTATAATGCCGGGTATGCATACAATAACATCTTCTGATAATTTTGGAGTATGGGCTTATGGTTTCAGAGATTATGAATCATACGGTTATCCTGGTGGAACAGGAATTCAAATTTATACACCAACAATAACCCCGACTTTTACATCCACCAATACAATAACACCAACACATTCAATAAGTCCAACATTTACTACTACCCGAACTTTTACTGTTACACAGACATCTTCGTCTACAAGAACAATTACTCCAACAAGAACCGAGACGCCAACAAGGACAATTACAACAACAATAACCCCAACATATACATTTTCATCAACAAGAACTGTGACATCATCAAGAACTAGTTCATCCACATTCACTTACACAAGAACAGCCACTCTTACAAGGTCACAAACAATTACAATGACATCTACTCTGGAGAACACTTACACAATTACCAACACATTAACAATACATATTTCATTTACTAACACATTAACTCCCACACCAACTTTTACAAATACAGTTACATACTCTAACACTGAAATAAAAACATTATCTTTTACAGCAACAAAAACAATTACTCAAACTAACACTTCAACAACAACACTTTCTTATACTTTTACTCTGACACCGAGTTTAACAAATACTTTGTATATTTCACCAACCATAACTTTTACTATTACAGATACATTTACTGTGACAATTACAAAAACAATAACTGCATCGCCCACAATAAACTTAAATCAACCGCTTATTATTGATTTAAAAGGAAGTTTCCCTGATTTTAATAAAATAAATATTGTTTTTCTTTTATCAAAAAATGCTGATATAACAATAAAAATTTTTACTGTATCCGGAGAAATAGTTCTGAACCAGGAAACAAAAGGAACCCAGGGTTATAATGTTTTTTCATGGGATGGTTTAAATTACAGAAAAAGAAAGGTTGCATCAGGGGTATATATATACAAAATAATTGCCCAAACAAACATAGAAAAAAGATTTGTTATAGATAAATTATTTATAATAAAATAAAGGTGAAAAATTTGAAAAAATTTTTATTTTTGTTTGTTTTTTTAAGTTTTTTAACATCTGTTTTTTCATACCCTGATAATTTCGGGACAAAATTCTGGATTACTTTTCCTGCGAATATTAATAATACAACTGCCCAGAAATTTCTATATATAACCAGCCAGACAAATACAACCGGTAATGTTTATATGTCTAATCCTATGTTTAATTTGAATTTTTCTATATTACCTGGTGCAGTTACAATTATTGCTTTACCTTTTAACTGTGAAATGACTTTAAATAATGTTTTGGATTACAAAGGTATTCGCATAACAGCAGATAATAAAATAACCGTTTATGGTATTAGCAAAGATGATACAATTACGGATGCGTTTCTGGCATTACCTGTTGATGGACTCGGAACCGATTATATTGTTCAGGGATATAAGAATAATAATTATACTAACTCTAACTTTCCACAGGGAGGAAGCCAATTTGCCATTGTAGGCACAGAAGATAATACACAGGTTACATTTACTTTACCTGTTGATACATTGACATATCTCGCAGGCACTCCTTACACTTTTACATTAAACGAAGGTCAGGTATTTAGATTAAGAAATGATGATTTATCATCTGATTTATCAGGAACAATCATTAATTCAAATAAAAGGATATCTGTATTCGGCTCCCATCATTGTGCAAATATTCCAAGTAATACTTTATGGTGCGATTATTTAATTGAACAACTTCAACCAACAACCACCTGGGGCAAAAAATTTGTTATATGTCCTATGTATGGCAGAAATAATGGTGATACTTACAGATTTACATCTGTGGAAAACAATACAAATATTTATCTTGACGGGAATTTACTTGTTTCTTTAAATGCAAATCAGTTTTATGAAGTTATAATAGACGGGGCCGGTTATATTACTTCAAATAACAGAATAATGATAACACAATATGCAAACTCAACTGATTATGACAGTCAGACAGGTGACCCAAATATGATATTAATTCCTCCTGTTGAACAATATTTGAAATCATATACTGTGTTTTCTCCTTCAGATTTTATTAATAATTATATAAATATAATGGCTGCGTCTTCAGCATCAGGTTATATAACGATAGACGGATATACCATACCTGAAGCAAGTTTCACAAACATTGGAACAAGCGGTTATTCTTTTGTCAGGTTAAGTGTTTCATCTGGATTGCATAATATAATATCAGATTATAATTTTGCTGTAATTGTTTATGGTTTTGATTTCAGGGAATCATACGGATATCCCGGAGGCATAGGTTTAGAAGATTTTATATCAACTCCTACACCAACAATCACACCAACAGTAACAAGAACTTCCACAAGGACTTATACAATAACGAGAACTTATACAATTTCAGGTACACCAATTACTACTCTGACGTTTTCTGCAACTCCTTCGGTAAGTGTAAGTCCAACTCAGCATCAATCTCCGACATTCACTGCCACTCAAACCATAACACCTTCAAATACTGCAACTACCTATATTTCTCCAAGTTTTACAAATACACACACAGTAACATTTTCAAACACTTTAACCCGGACAATAACAACAACAAATACAAGAACATTGACATTCACATTTTCCGTTACCAATAGTATAACAGCAACCCCGACACAATCTAATACTGCAACTGCAACATTCACATATACTTACACCAATACAACAACTCTAACGCAGACAGTGACACTTACTGCAACAATATCTGCAACAGCAACAAATACACCACAAGAACTTATTTTAAAGTTAAAAGGTGCTTTTCCCGGCACTAAAAACAACACATACAATATTGTTTACTGGCTTTCAAAAAATGCAGATATTACAATAAAAATATTTACTGTTTCAGGTGAAGTCGTTATAATAAAAGACAACATTAAAGCAAATAAAAATCATAATGTTTTTTTCTGGGATAAAAAAAACAGAGAAAAAAAAGATGTTGCATCTGGGGTATATATTTTTAAAATAACAGCAAATACAGAAGAAAAAGAAAATGCTTTTATAATTGACAAACTTTATATAATTAAATAATCTCAACTTAATTTTATAGCTATTTTAATATTAAAAAATCAATAATTTTTTTGACATACGTTAAAACTTTATGTTAATATAGACAAATTTTTATGATATAATTAATTAAATTTACTTATTCAAAGGATACAATTATGGATTATTTTAATTATAAGAATGGAAATTTATATGCAGAGGATGTTGATGTGTCTGTTATTGCAAAAAAATATGGCACTCCGGTTTATGTTTACAGCAGCAGAACAATAATTGAACATTTAAAAAAAATTCAATCTGCATTTTCCCAATTCAATACACTTGTTTGTTATTCTGTAAAAGCAAATTCAAACATTTCAATTTTAAAATTAATGGCTGAACAGGGCGCTGGCTTTGATATTGTATCAGGTGGTGAACTATTTAGAGTGCTAAAAGCCGGTGGCGAACCTAAAAAAATAGTTTATGCAGGTGTCGGGAAAACACAAAAAGAGATTATTTATGCATTAAAAACAGGTATATTAATGTTTAATGTTGAAAGTATTGAAGAATTACATACAATTAATACAATAGCAAAAAATTTAAAAACAAAAGCCGATGTTGCTTTGCGTATAAATCCTGATGTGGATGCACATACACATTCTCACATAACAACAGGAAAAAAAGAAAATAAATTTGGTATAGATATTGTTTTAGCAAACACTCTTTTTAATGCTGCAAAAAATTATAAACATATAAATATAAAAGGGATAGATATGCACATCGGTTCACAGATAACAACCATACAGCCATATATAGAAGCTATTAAAAAAGTTAAAAATTTTATATTTCAATTTAAAAATTTTTTATCAAATTTGGAATATTTTAATTTAGGCGGCGGTATGGGAATTATTTATAACGAGGAAAAACCAGCAACAGCAGCAGAATTTGCAACAGAAATTGCTCCTTATATAAAAGATTTAAATCTAAAATTAATCATAGAACCAGGTAGATTTATAGTTGGTAATGGTGGTATCCTTTTAACTTCTATAACATATAATAAAAAAGGAATAAAAAAGAATTTTTTAATTGTGGATGCCGGAATGAATGATTTAATAAGACCTGCTCTTTATGGTGCTTACCATTCAATTATCCCTGTTAAAGAAACAAAAACCAAAGAAAAAATTTTTGACGTGGTAGGACCTATTTGTGAAAGTGCTGATTTTTTTGGTAAAGACAGACATCTCCCGGATCTAAAACCAGGGGATATTCTTGCAATAAGAAGTACAGGTGCTTATGGTTTTGTTATGTCATCAAATTATAATTCCAGACCCAGAACAGCAGAAGTCCTTGTAACCGGTGATAAATTCAAATTGATTCGTAAAAGAGAAACTTATGAGGACTTAATAAGATTGGAAATATAAATTAAAAAAGGTGTATTATGAAAAAAATAAAATTTACAAAAATGTCAGGAGCTGCAAATGATTTTATTGTTATAGATAACTTTAATAAAAAAATAAAATTATCAGCCAGACAGATAGAAGCCATATGCAGAAGAAGGTTTTCAGCAGGTGCTGATGGATTAATTATGATAGAAAAATCATTTAAAAATTACGATTTTTATATGCGATTTTTTAATAATGACGGTAAAGAAGCAGAAATGTGTGGAAATGGAGGCAGATGTGCTGCAAGATTTGCTTATATTAAAAAATATGCTAGTAAAAAAATGGAGTTTTTGGCAAAAGATGGTCCCCATAAAGCATTGATAGTAAAAAATAACATTGTTAAATTAAAAATGATAGAGCCATATAATATGAAATTAAATATTAAAATAAAAATAAAAAATAAAATAATAAAAGGGCATTATCTAAATACCGGCGTTCCACATTTTGTTATATTTGTAAAAGACCTTGAAAAACTTGATATTTTTAATATTGGAAGAGAAATAAGATTTCATAAATTATTTGCTCCGCAGGGCACAAATGTAAATTTTATTCAAAAAATTAATGATATGTTTTTCATTAAAACCTACGAAAGAGGAGTAGAAGCAGAAACATTTGCCTGCGGCACCGGAGCAACTGCATCAGCAATAATAGTCAATCAATTAACCAATGAAAAAAGTCCTATAACTTTAAAAGCAAAAGGTGGTTTATTAAAAGTATATTTTAAAAAAGATAATACAGGTTATTCTGATGTCTGGCTTGAAGGTAATGCAAATATTATTTATGAAGGAATTTTAAATAAAGAAGCTTTTATTTAAAAATTTAGTTTTCAAAAGGAGGTTTATATGTTTACCGGATCATATGTTGCGATAGTAACACCTTTTAAAAATGGGAAACTTGACATAGATGCATATAAAAATTTAATTGAAATGCATGCCAAAGCAGGTACCGATGGAATTGTGCCGTGCGGCACAACAGGAGAATCACCTACATTAACCCCGCAAGAACATATACAAATGATTGAATTAACAGTAAAATTTGTAAATAAAAGAATGAAGGTTTTAGCAGGAACAGGATCTAACTCAACAGCAGAAGCAATAGAATATACAAAAGAAGCAGAAAAACTTGGAGTTGATGGTGCATTACTTGTTGCACCATATTATAATAAACCAACACAAAATGGGCTGTATGAACATTTTAAAGCAATAGCAGAAGCAGTTAATATTCCACTTGTAATTTATAACATTCAGTCAAGATGTGCTGTAAACATCACAACGCCTATAATGGCAAAACTATCAAAAATAAAAAATATTGTCGGCGTAAAAGAAGCAAGTGGAGACCTGTCACAGATGAGCGAAGTAATTGAACAATGCGGCCCTGATTTTGATGTCTTGTCAGGAGATGATGCCTTAACACTTCCTTTATTATCAATAGGTGGTAAAGGTATTATTTCAGTTGTCGCAAATATAATTCCAGCAGATGTAAAAGCAATGATTGATGCATTTAATAAAGGAGATATTAATAAAGCAAAAAATTTACATCATAAAATGTTTTCACTTGTAAAATCAATGTTTATAGAAACAAATCCTATACCTGTAAAAGCAGCAATGGCATTAATGGGATTAATTACTGATGAAATAAGATTGCCATTAACAAAAATATCAGAAACAAATTTACAAAAATTAAAAGAAGAAATGATAAAATATGGCATAAAACTGGAGGGTTAATATGATAAAAATAGGAATAGCAGGTGCATCAGGTAAAATGGGAAGTACAATTGCTTCGTTGTGTGTAAAAGAAAATGATTTGAAAATAACTCTGCTCACTGAAAAAAATGGTCATAATTCAATTGGCAAAGAATTATATAACTGTAAAATTACTGATAATTTGGAAAATAATGTAAATAACATAGATGTATTTATTGATTTTACAACACCTGCGGCCACACTTACTTCATTAAAAATTATTGAAAAAGCAAAAAAATCAATAGTTATAGGAACAACAGGTTTTAACAATGATGAATTAAAAGAAATCAAAGATGTATCAAAAGTTATACCAGTTGTTCTTTCATCAAATTACAGTATCGGTATTAATGTAATGATAAAAATTTTAAAAGAGGCAGTAAAAATTATGAAAGATGATTATGACATTGATATTGTTGAATCACATCACAGAATGAAAAAAGATGCTCCATCAGGAACTGCTATGACTCTTGCCAAAACAATAATTGAACAAAAAAACATAGATTTTGAGAAAAATGTTATTTTTGGAAGACAGGGCAGAGATAATGAAAGGCCAAGGGACCAATTAGGTGTATTTGCTGTAAGAGGCGGTGGTGTAATTGGAGAACACACAGTAATAATGGCTTCTATGGGCGATAAAATAGAAATAAAGCATAATGCATTTTCAAGAGAAACATTTGCAGCAGGCGCAATCAAAGCAGCAAAGTTCATTATCAATCAAAAACCCGGATTATATAGTATGAATGATGTTCTCGGAATTTAATTATCTTCTGTGAAAAAAATGATAAAATTTGTCAAATATCAGACAAAAGATGGCTTAACACATTTCGGGCTCATAAATAAAGAATCAAATTTTATAGAAATAGAAGGGGATATCTTTACTTCATATAAAGTAACAGATAAAATTATAAATCCTGAGGAAGTCAGGATTTTACCACCTGTTATACCATCAAAAATTGTTGCAGTCGGCCTTAATTATAAAGACCATGCAAAAGAACTTGGAATGAAATTGCCGGATGAACCAATAATTTTTATTAAAACGCCGAACACAGTAATAGGACATATGGATAAAATAATATATCCTGAAATGAGCAAGCAGATTGATTATGAAGCAGAACTTGCAATAATAATAAAAAATACCATAAAAAACATAGAAGAAGATCTGGTTGATGCAAACATACTTGGTTATACATGCTTAAATGATATAACAGCAAGGGATTTACAAAAAAAAGATGGACAGTGGACGCGGGCGAAATGTTTTGATACTTTTGCCCCAATAGGACCGTATTTTACAAAAGATATTAATCCGGATAAAGTTGCAATAAAACTTTATCTTAACAATGAATTAAAACAAAATTCAAATACTTCAAACTTTATATTTAAAACGAAAAAACTTGTAAATTTTATTTCAAAAATAATGACTTTAAATCGCGGTGATATTATAACAACAGGCACTCCGGCCGGTATCGGGCCAATAAAAAAAGGCGATAAAGTAGAAGTAGAAATAGAAGGCATAGGAAAATTAACTAATTTTGTAGAATAAATTGCAAGGAGGATAAAATGGAATTTTCAAATAGGGTAAAGTCATTACCGCCTTATGTATTTGTAGAATTAAGTAGAAAGAAAAAACAGGCAATAAAAGAAGGAAGAAAAATAATTGACCTTGGAATCGGTGACCCGGATAAACCAACACCAAAAAAAATAATTAATTTTATAAAAGAAGCATCTGAAAAATCAGAAAATCATCAATATCCAATTGGCAGGGGCTCAAAGATATTTATTGATGCAATCATTGAATGGATGAAAAAAAGATTTAATGTTACTGTGCAGGAAAACGAAGTTCTTGCCTTAATTGGTGCAAAAGATGGTATAACACATCTACCACTTGCTTTTGTAAATCCTGGTGATATTGTTTTAATTCCTGACCCGGGATATCCTGGATATACCTCAGGTACAATATTATCAGGCGGAGAAACATATTTTATGCCGCTTTTAAAAGAAAATAATTTTCTTCCGGATCTAAATTCAATTCCAGAAAATATTTATAAAAGAACTAAAATAATGTGGTTAAATTATCCCAATAATCCGACATCAGCAATTGCAGATATTAATTTTTATAAAAAAGCGATTAGTTATGCAAAAAAGTATAATTTTATTATTGCACAGGATGCACCTTATTGTGATATATATTTTCAGGACCCACCTGTATCAATACTTTCAATTGATGGAGCAAAAGAAAATGTAATAGAATTCTTTTCTTTATCAAAAACCTATAATATGACAGGCTGGAGAATAGGTTATGCAGTTGGTGGTTCAAAAATAATAGATGGCCTGGCAACGGTTAAAGAAAATATGGACTCAGGTACTGTTTCTGCCATACAAGAAGCATCAGCAAATACACTTAAATATTGCGATGAAGAAGTAATTAAAATCAGAGAATTATATAAAAAAAGAGCAATGCAATGTTATAATGGCCTTTTAAATTTAGGTTTTAATGTTTTAGAACCAAAAGCAACATTATATATATGGGCAGAAGTGCCAAATGGACTGACTTCAATGGAATTTGCAACAAAAGTTTTAGAAGAATGTGATGTTGTATTAACACCCGGTATCGGTTTTGGCTCATCCGGTGATAAATATTTCAGAATCGCATTAACAGTTGATGAAGATATTATGCAGGTTGCTCTTTCAAGATTAAAAAAAATAAAAAAATGAATACAGTTTATTTGTCCTTAGGCACAAATATAGGAAACAAAAGAAAAAATCTGAAAAACGCAATAAAACTGTTAAAAAAAAACAACATTAAAATATTAAAAATTTCTTCTGTTTATAAAACAGAACCGGTTGGATTTAAAAATCAACCATACTTTTATAATATTTGTATAAAAGCAAAAACTCATTATAGCCCTCTTCATTTATTAAAAAAAATAAAAAAAACAGAAAAAGAATTAGGTCGTATTGATTGTGTTAAATGGGGTCCAAGAATTATAGATATTGACATCTTATTTTATAATAATATAATATTAAATAAAAAGAACCTTAAAATACCGCATAAGGAAATTGTTAAAAGAAAATTTGTATTAATTCCATTAAATGAAATTGATAGTAAAATTTATCATCCTATAAAAAAATTAACTATTAACGAATTATTAAAAAAAAGTAAATTAAAAGAAAGAATAAAAAAAATTGGAGTATTAAATGACTAATTTTCATTACATCAGTATAGAAGGTGTTTTAGGCGTAGGAAAAACATCTTTTGCCAAAATGCTTTCCCAGGATTTGTCAGCCCGCCTGATATTAGAAGAGGTGGACAACAATCCATTCCTTGAAAGATTTTATAAAGATATGAAAATTTATGCTTTGCAGACACAGCTCTTTTTTTTATTTAACAGAATAAGTCAGCTTGAATCATTAAAGCAGCTTGATTTATTTCAAAAAACAGTTGTTTCTGATTATTTAATTGAAAAAGATAAAATTTTTGCTTACATAACACTGGATGAAAACGAGTTAGCAATATATGATAAAATTTATAATATACTTATAAATGAAAAAAAATTAATTAAGCCCGATCTGGTTATTTTTTTACAGGCATCTGTAGAAGTTTTAATTGAAAGAATAAAAAAACGCGGCAGAGATTTTGAAAAAAACATTTCAAAAGATTATATATTTAATCTTTCTCAGGCATACAATCATTTTTTCAGTCATTATAATTCCAGTCCGCTTGTAATAGTTAATACCGACGATGTTGATTTTGTAAATGACAAAAACATTTATAATTTGATTAAAAATTTTGCCTTAAATATAAAAGGTGGAACTCATTATTATACACCAAGCAAGGTATAAAAATGCTCACAGTTAATGAAATAAAAAATTTAAAAGGAAAAAAAAAGATAATTATTTTAACTGCTTACGATTATCTTATGGCTTCTTATCTTGAAAAAGCAGGTGTTGATATTATTCTTGTAGGAGATTCTCTTGGAATGGTATTCTGTGGTTATAAAAACACCCTACCCGTAACAGTTGATAATATTATTTATCATATAAAATCTGTAGAAAGAGGTGCAAAAAACACATTTATTGTAGCTGATATGCCATTTATGTCATACCAGGCATCTATTTCATCGGCAAAAAAAAATGCAGGTCGTATTTTAAAGGAAACAAATGCAAAAGCAGTAAAATTAGAAGGGGGTATTGAAATTTTACCACAAATAAAAGCACTCATTGATATAGGAATACCTGTAATGGGACATATAGGCACTCAACCACAATCAGTGAATAAATATGGCGGATATCCTGTTGCCGGCCAAACACAGGAAGAAATAGATGCACTTATTAAAAACGCAAAAGAACTTGAAAAAGCAGGAGTATTTGCCATTGTTCTTGAAAAGGTAAAAGCAAAAGCAGCAGGAGAAATAACAAAAAGTTTAAAAATTCCAACCATTGGTATTGGCTCCGGTCCCTGGTGTGATGGACAGGTTCTGGTAACTTATGATTTATTAGGCGCTTTTACTGATTTTACACCAAAATTTATTAAAAAATATGATAATATATCTTTAAGAATAATTAATTCAATAAAAAAATTTATTATAGATGTAAAAAAGAAAAAATACCCGGGGCCTAAATATTACTTTTAAAGGAGTTGATAAGATTGAAAATAATAAATAAAATTGAAGAAATGCATAATTATATAGATAAAATAAAAAGAAATAAAAAAAATATAATTGGTTTTGTTCCAACAATGGGTGCCTTACATGATGGCCATTTATCACTGGTAAATATTGCTGCCGAACAATGCAATAAAGTTGTAGTGAGTATATTTGTAAATCCCATACAATTCGGTCAAAATGAGGATTTTAATAAATATCCACGCAATACCAAAAAAGATATTAAATTACTACGTACAACCAAAAAAGTTAATTGTGTTTTTATGCCTGAAGCAGATGAAATGTATTCTTCTGATTTTGCTACATTTGTGCAACTTGAAAATCAAATGCCAAAAGTATTATGTGGTATAACAAGACCAACACATTTTAAAGGTGTTACAACTGTTGTTTGTAAATTATTAAACATAGTAAAACCGGATAAATTATATCTCGGACAAAAAGATATGCAACAGGCGGTTATTTTGAAAAAAATGATAATGGATTTAAATTATAAAACAGAAGTTGTAATATGCCCGATTGTGCGTGAAAAAGATGGTCTTGCAATGAGTTCCAGAAATTCTTATTTAACACCGGATGAAAGAAATATAGCACCGATTTTAAGAAAATCTTTACAATTAGGTGAGTCAATGATAGAACTTGGAGAACGGGATTCACAAACAATAATAAAAGAAATTACAAGAAAAATAAAAGAAACAAATGCACAAATTGATTATGTTGAAATAGTTGACCCTGATACTCTTTTGAAAAAGGAAAGGATAGCAGGCAGGATTTTAATTGCAGCTGCAATATATATCGGCTCAACACGACTCATTGATAATACTTTAATTGAATTAAAAGAAAATAATTAAAATATCGGAGGTAATTTTTATGTTAATAGAAGTATTAAAATCAAAAATTCATCGTGCCACAGTTACAGATAAAAATATTAATTATGAAGGAAGTATTACAGTTGATGAAATTTTGCTTCAAAAAGCAGGTATTTATGAAGGTGAGAAAGTCCATATTTATAATATTAATAATGGCATCAGATTTGAGACATATGTAATAAAAGGAAAGAAAAATTCAGGAGAAATCTGTATAAATGGTGCAGCAGCCCGACTCGCTGAAATTGGAGATATTATAATTATTGCATCTTATGGTTTGATTGATGAAAAAGATATAAAAAAATTTAAACCAAAAATTGTAAAAATAAAAAATTTAAAAAATAAAACAGGAGGCAAATAAATATGAAAGATAATAAAAATAGCAGAAAAAAAATAGGAATAATTGGGTGTGGTAATATTGGCACAGAAATAGCACGAGCAGTTGATAAAGGTGATATAAATGTAGAAATATCAGGATGTTATGATATTTTAGAAAAAAAATATGATGCAATGATAAAAAAATTAAAAAACATAAAACCGCCTTTTTTACCTATGGAAGAAGTTGTAAAAAACAGTAATCTGGTAATTGAGTGTGCAGCAAAAGATGCAGTAAGAAATATTTTTGAGGAAGCTATTAAATATTATAAAGATATAGTATTTTTAAGTGCTGGCGGTGTTCTTGATTGTATGGATTTAGTGGAAGATGCAAAGAAAAAAATGATAAATATGTATATCCCATCCGGTGCTGTTGTTGGAATCGACGGACTTGATGCTGCAAAATATATAGGTATAAAACAGGTAACTTTAATTACAAGAAAACCACCGGATGCATTTAAAGGCAATAAATATTTACAGGCAAAAAAGATTGATATAAATAATATTTCTGTAGAAACAGTTGTTTTTGATGGCACTGCAAAAGAAGCAGTAAATGATTTTCCGGCAAATATAAATGTTGCTGCAACTTTAAGTATTGCAGGTATCGGGCCGGAAAAAACAAAAGTGAAAATAATAATAGACCCATTTGTAAAAACCAATATTCATGAAATAATTGTGGAAGGTGATTTTGGAAGATTCAAAACAATAACAGAAAATCTACCTTCGCCTGAAAATCCCAAAACAAGTTATTTAACATCTTTATCAGTCATTGTTCTGATTAAAAAACTTGTAGAACCACTGCATATAGGAACATAAACTACATTGCCGGTTGCGGATTGGAAAAACAAAAACAAACAGCAAACAGCAATAAGCAAATAACAATTAAAATGAATTTGAAGATGTTAAATTTGGTAAATTTGGTAGATTATATAACTACATTGTCAAATTCCGGGTTGCAAATCATTATTTACAAAAACAAAAAAATATTGTAATATTACTAATAATATATATTTAAAAGGGGCTTTAAATGACAGAAGGAAAATTATTCATAGAAAAAAGAAAATTTAAAAGAGTTGAGAAAGTTTTTCCGGTTAGATATAAACTTATGCCCAAAGATAACATCATAGAATCAAAAAAGAGTGAAGGCCAGACAAAAGATATAAGTTTGGGCGGTATAAGAATAGAAGGAGATATTTTAGGAAATGTCGATGATATAGTCAGGATAGAATTTATTACAAAAGATGAAGAAAATCCTATAGTAACTTTTGCAGAAATTAAATGGATAAAAGAAATTGATGGCAAACAGCAATTTGGTGTGGAATTTCTTACTTTAAAAAATGAAGATAAGCAAATAATTGAAGAATTAATAAATGAATAAAATGGCACCGCTACGGGGAATCGAACCCCGATTACAGGACTGAGAACCCCGTGTCCTAACCGTTAGACGATAGCGGCATCAAATAATTTATAACATATCATTTTTTACTTGTCAAATTTAATTTAAAAAATATAAATATGTATCGGGTATTGTAAGTTTATGTAGGCGCAAGATTTATCTTGCGGAAAATGGAAATACAAAAACCAACGCCACAAAAACAAAAAACGCAAACCAGCGCAGGCTGAAGCCTGCGGCTACAAAAAAACGAAAAACGAGACAAGGGTGGAACCTTGTCTCTACGAATACGTAAAAACAATTGAAAAAACAAGAACTGGATTCCTGCTGTAGTTTACCCCTGAGAAATCAGGGGCAGGAATGACAAGAAAGCAAGAGAGCGAGATTAGAGCGACAGCGAGAATTGAGATTATATGTAGGGGCGACCCTATGTGGTCGCCCAAAAAAGACAATCTGCAAATGGTAATTGATAATTAAAATTTCCTCTACCCTGCGGCTGTTCATTACCCATAAGTATCAAGAAGCAGGTATACCGCTGATTTTTTCGTAAAAAACGGTTGAGGAAAAGTCGGACAAAGAGTTTGCAGTCAAAGGTAGGCGAGGCTTACGCAACATCCCTTAGATAGGATTAAGAAGGGCGTTAAAATTGGGAGTAAGTAAACTAGACAACACTGCGAACCACCCGTAATTTTCCTTAAAAATCAGGATATACCTGCTTCTTATTAAAAAAGAAGATATGGGTAATGGATAGACCCTGCGGGGAGAGGATAAAGGTGAGGGGGAGATAAATACTTTGTCGATTGCAGATTGCTGATTGCCGCTTGGAAAAAAAACTGGATTCCTGTTCATACAGGAATGACAAATTAAAGCAGTGTTGCATACAAGAAATGTCATTCCCGCGCAAGCGGGAATCCATTAATTGAGAATTTATAAACGTATGGACCATCCTGTGTGGTCGCCCGAATGTATGAAAAACTGGATTCCTGCTGTAGTTTACCCCTGAGAAATCAGGGGCAGGAATGACAAGAGAGCAAGAGAGTGAGATTAGAGCGACAGCGAGAATTGCGATTATATGTAGGGGCGACCCTGTGTGGTCGCCCGAAAATTAAAAAATGTAGAGACAAGATCTCTGTCCCTGTCTCAAGTAAACAAGACGATGATGTGATTATGACGAAAGAACGAAAAAACGAGACAGCGGTGGAACGCTGTCTCTACGAATGCCATAAATTGATAATTGACAATTGACAATAAAAAATAGTCAAGGTTGCCAGATTGCAAAAATTATAAAAAAACTCTTGACAAAATAATTTAAATATATTATAAATAACTAACATTACAAATCAGGAGGCAGTTCTATATATCTTGTATCCCTGTAAAATTAAGATATAGAAATTTTCATATATTAAATTTCTAAAACAAATCATCGGAGGTGCTTTAACTTTATGAACATTGCAGAATTAAAAACAAAGAAATTAAGTGAACTTCAAAAAATAGCCAAGGACTTAAACTTGGAAAGTATTTCAACAATGAAAAAACAGGATTTAATATTTAAAATTCTTGCTTCCCAGACCAAACAAAATGGTCTTATTTTTGGTGAAGGCGTTCTTGAAATACTGCCTGACGGGTTCGGCTTTTTAAGGTCGCCTGATTATAATTATCTGCCTGGACCTGATGATATATATGTTTCTCCATCTCAAATAAGAAAATTTGATTTAAGAACAGGGGATATGATTTCCGGCCAGATAAGGCCACCAAAAGAAGGTGAAAAATACTTTGCCTTGTTAAAAGTTGAAACAATAAATGGCGAAGATCCAGAATCTATAAAAGATAAAGTATTTTTTGATAATTTAACCCCATTATATCCGGAAGAACAAATAAGATTGGAAAATAAAGAAAGAGACCCTTCAATGAGAATTATGGACCTTTTAATACCTCTTGGAAAAGGTCAAAGAGGTTTAATAGTTGCACCTCCAAGAACAGGTAAGACAGTATTACTTCAAAAAATAGCAAATTCAATAACAGAAAATCATCCTGAAATCTATCTCATTGTTTTATTAATAGATGAAAGACCTGAAGAAGTTACTGATATGGAAAGAACAGTCAAAGGAGAAGTTGTAAGTTCGACTTTTGATGAACCACCAACAAGACATATCCAGGTAGCAGAAATGGTAATTGAAAAAGCAAAACGTCTTGTGGAACATAAAAAAGATGTTGTAATACTTCTTGATTCTATAACCCGTCTTGCAAGAGCATATAATGCAGTTGCACCAAGCAGCGGAAAGGTTCTAACCGGTGGTATTGATTCAAATGCATTACAAAAACCAAAAAGATTTTTTGGTGCTGCAAGAGCAATTGAAGAAGGTGGTTCATTAACAATTATAGCCACAGCCCTTATTGAAACAGGCAGTAAAATGGATGAAGTCATTTTTGAAGAATTTAAAGGAACGGGTAACAGTGAAATTGTTCTTTCAAGAGAACTGGCAGATAAACGTTTGTTTCCTGCTATTGATATAAGTAAATCCGGAACACGTAAAGAAGAATTATTACTTGAAAAAGATGTATTACAAAAAATTTGGATTTTAAGAAAAGCATTATTATCAAAAATGAAGCCGGTTGATATAATTGAATTTTTACTTGAAGAAATGTCAAAGAGAAAAACCAACAAAGCATTCCTGGATGCCATGCAAACATAATAAAAATTTAAAAAATATCATAATTATTTTGAAAGGAGAAAAAAATGAAACCAAAAATTCATCCGGAATATAAAAAATCAATTGTTACATGTGCCTGCGGAAATACTTTTGAAACAAGAAGTACAATAGGTGATATAAAAATTGATGTTTGTTCAGTTTGTCATCCGTTCTTTTCAGGTGTTCAGAAATTTGTTGATACTGATGGTAGAGTTGAAAAGTTTAAAAAACGGGTTTCAAAAGCAAAAAAAAATAAAGATAAAGAAAATTCATAAGAAATATTGATGAAATCAAAAAAAATAAATGAAAAAATAAATATAGGCGGCCAGGCAGTAATTGAAGGTGTTATGATGCGTTCGCCTCATTTTTATTCTATTGCTGTCTGCAAAAAAAATAAAAAAATTGTAAATAAATCCGGCAAAATCAATTCAATAACTGAAAAATTAAATTTTTTAAAGTTACCTGTATTAAGAGGTTTTGTTGTTTTATATGAATCTCTTGTATTAGGATATAAAGCCCTTGATTATTCTGCAAACATATATGAAAACATCAATCCAGAAAAAAAGAAAAGCAATAAAGATAATTTTCAGAATATAATTGCTTTTATTATATCAATTATCTTTGCCATTGTTCTTTTTATCATAATACCGTATTATCTTATGCGTTTAATTGAAGTAAAAGTAAAAACCGCAGGGCAAAGTTCAATACTTTTCAATCTTGGTATTGGTATTTTTAAAATCTGTATTTTCCTTCTATATGTATGGATAATATCTTTTTTGGAAGATATTAAAAGAATTTTTATGTTTCATGGTGCTGAACATAAAACCATATTTGCTTATGAAAATTCAGAAAAATTGAATTTTAATAATATTAAAAAATATCCAACCATACATCCAAGATGTGGAACTGCCTTTATTTTCATTACTTTTGTCATAAGTATAATATTTTTTGCTATTTTCTTACCACCAAAATTCAATGTTTTATATAGAATTTTAATTGAAATTCCGCTTCTTATACCTATTGCCGGAATCTCTTATGAAATTTTAAAACTTTCTGATAAATTTAAAAATAATATATTTATTAAAATCTTTATTTTCCCGGGACTTGCTTTTCAGAAAATAACAACTATGGAGCCGGATAAATGGCAGATTCAGACAGCAATAAAGGCTGCATCTACAGTTATTAATTTAGAAAAAAAATATAATGGTAACAAAAAATGATTGATAAAGCATTAAAAATAAAAGAAGCATACGAAAAAATAACAAAAGAACTTACTGACCCTGCAGTTATAAATAACAGGGAATTGTATTATAAAAAAGTAAAAGAACACGGTGAATATACACCTGTTGTTGAAAAAATAAATGAATATTTAAAATTAGAAAATAATTTAAAAGAAGCAGAAGAAATAGAAAAAAATGAAAAAGATGAGGACTTAAAAAAGATGGCTATTGAAGATATTGCAATTTATAAACAAAAAATGGAATCAATTTTAAAAGAAATACAGATTTTATTGATACCAAAAAATCCTGATGATGATAAAAATGCAATCATTGAAATTCGCGCAGGCACAGGTGGAGAAGAAGCAGCTCTTTTTGCAGGTGATTTATACAGGATGTATTGTAAATATGCAGAAAAAAAAGGATTTAAAATTGATGTTGTTGATTCAAATCCAACAGAATTAGGTGGATTTAAAGAAATTATTTTTATAATACAGGGTAAAAATGCTTATGGCAAAATGAAATTTGAAAGCGGCACCCACAGAGTTCAAAGAGTTCCTACAACAGAAGCAAGCGGCAGAATTCACACCTCTGCAGCAACTGTTGCAGTACTTCCCGAACAGGAAGAATTAGATTTTCAACTAAAACCGGAAGATTTAAAAATTGAAGTATGCAGGGCATCCGGTGCAGGTGGTCAGCATGTAAATAGAACTGAATCTGCGGTTCGTATAGTTCATTTACCTACAGGAATTGAAGTAAGATGCCAGGATGACAGGTCGCAGATAAAAAACAGGGAAAAAGCATTGAAAATACTTACTTCCAGAGTAAAGGATAAAATTGAAAAAGATGAAAAAGCAAAAATAGACAATGCAAGGCGCATACAAATAGGAACCGGAGACAGAAGTGAAAAAATAAGAACTTATAATTTTCCACAAAACAGGGTAACTGACCACAGAATCGGATTAACTTTATATAATTTAAATAACATAATTGACGGCGATTTGGATGAATTAATTTTAAAATTACAGGAAGAGCATAATAAAAAATTATTGGAAAAAATTTAATACTTTATTCTTATAAAAATCAAATCTGGTGTTTAAATGAAAATGTATGAATTGTTATTTAAAACCCTTCGTTATCATAATAAAAATAAAATCAGTTATAAAGAAGCAGAAACAATATTATTATCAATAATAAACAAACCAAAAGAATATTTATATGCAAATTTCAGAGAAAAGATTAGCAATAAAGTAAAAAACATATTTTTAAATAAAATCAGGAAAAGGATAAATGGTATACCTTTGCAATATCTTACAAATTTTGAATTTTTTTATGGCAGAAAATTTTTAGTAAAAAAAGGAGTATTCATACCACGTCCGGAAACAGAAACACTTATAGAAGCAGTCAAGAAAATTAATATAAAAAATAATTATTCCTGTTTGGATATCGGATGCGGAAGTGGTTGTATTGGTATTACATTAAAACTTGAATTACCATATATAAAAGATATAACTTTTATTGATAAAAATAAAACAGCAATAAAAATCACAAAACAAAATATTAATATTCATAAAATAAATGGCAATGTGATAAATTTATGCTTTTTTAAATATATAAAAAAAAATAAAACAAAATATGATATTGCAGTTTGTAATCCGCCTTATATTTCTTATGATTTATTTAATAATTTGCAAGAAGAAGTAAAAAATGAGCCAAAATCAGCTTTGCTTGCCAAAAAAAATGGTTATGATTTTTATATAAGATTGGCAGGTTCGGGAAAAAATTTTTTAAAGAATAATGGTTTTTTAATATTAGAAGCAGGTATTAATATGGCAGAAAATATTAAAAAAATCTTTAATAAAAATTGGAGTTTTTTATTCAGTATCAATGATTTTAACAATATTGAAAGGTCTCTTGTTTTTCAATTAAGATTTTAAAAAAATAATTTTTATGTTAAAATAAAAAGAAAAAAGAGGTTAATTTTGGCTGAAAAATTTGTGCATTTACATTTACACACACTTTACAGTTTTCTTGATGGTATGTGTAAATTTGAGGAATTAATAGATATTGCAAAAAAATATAATATGCCTGCTGTTGCAATAACAGACCATGGTAATATGCATGGTGTTGTTGAATTTTATGAAGCAATTTACAAATCCGGTATAAAACCAATCATTGGAATGGAAATATATCTTGTTGATTCCATTAAAAATAATACAAGAGAAAAAAATCACCTTGTATTATTGGTAAAAAATGAAACTGGTTATAAAAATCTCATTAAAATAGCTTCTTTTGCTTCAACTTATGGCGCTTATTACAAACCAACCGCAGATAAAGAATGTCTGTCCGAACATTCCGAGGGATTGATAGCAATGACTTCCTGTATCCATGGTGAAATTCCCAAAAAAATAATAAATAATGATTACGAAGGAGCAAAAGAAGCAGCAAAAGAATATCTGAAAATATTCGGTGATTCAAATTTTTATCTTGAGTTACAGAACCATGGACTCGAAGAAGAGATAATAATGAATCGCGGATTAAAAACATTATCTTCTGAATTATCCATACCGCTTGTTGTGACCAATGATGTTCATTATATAAAAAAAGAAGATGCAAAAGTCCAGGATATTTTATTATGTGTTCAAACTGGCCAGACATTAAAAAGTTCGGATAGGTTAAATTTTAAAACAAAGGAATTTTATTTTAAAAATTATAATGAAATGAAAAATCTATTTCCGGAAGATATTCAAGCATTACAAACAACATATGAAATTGCAAATAAATGTAACTTTGAGATGAAATTAAATAACAAACCATTGATGCCTGCATATAAAGTAGAGGATGAAAACATATCATCTGACGATTATAATGCTTATTTTGAAAAAATAGCAAGGGAAGAACTGCCCAAAAGATATAAATCAATAACAAAAGAAATACAGGAAAGATTTGAATATGAAGTAAAACAGATTCAAAAATTAGGATTTGCTGGTTATTTTTTGATAGTACGTGATATAATAAATTTTGCAAAAAAAAATAATATAGCAGTGGGTCCCGGCAGGGGAAGCGCAGCCGGCTCTATTATTTCATATATTTTAGGCATAACAAATATAGACCCCATAAAACACAAGTTAATCTTTGAAAGATTTTTAAATCCGGAAAGAGTTTCACCACCTGATATAGACGTTGATTTTTCTGATGAGGAGCGTCCAAAAATAATAGAATTCATAGTTAATAAATTTGGAAAAGAAAGAGTTGCACAGATTGTTTCATTTCAGACACTTAAAACCAAACAGGCAATAAGAGATGTTGCAAGGGTGCTTGATATTCCATTAAAAGATGTGGATTACATAAACAAAAAAATACCTGATACACCTAATATTACTTTTAGTGATTTATTAAATGATGAGGGTTTTGTATCTTTTATTAATCAAAATCCTGCTTACAACGAATTAATAAATTATGCAATGAGGATAGAAGGGTGTTTACGTCAGGATTCAATACACCCCTCCGGTGTTGTGATAACTCCTTCTAACTTAACAGAATATGTTCCCATTTCAATTCCAAAGGATATTGAAAAAAGCGGACTGAATTATATGACTCAGTATAATATGTCGACTTTGGAAAAACTCGGATTATTAAAATTTGATATTTTAGGACTGCGTAACTTATCAGTTATAAAGCATACACTTGAAATGATAAAAGAAAATCAGGGTAAAGAAATAACCCTCGATTATGAAAACTTAAATGATGAAGAAGTATATAAACTACTCTCCCAGGGAGATACATCCGGTATATTTCAATTAGAAAGTGATGGTATGCGGGATATTCTAAAAAAAATACAACCAAATAAATTTGATGAAATTGTCGCAATAATAGCATTATTTAGACCAGGTCCTATGAAAATGATTGATGAATATATAAAAAGAAAAAAAGGATTAAGCCCGATAAAATACAGTTTACCAGAACTTAAAAAAGTAGAAACATTAAAAGAAACATACGGAATAACTATTTATCAGGAACAGGTAATGGAAATAGCAGTTAAAATAGCTGGATTTAGTTTTGCTCAGGCAGACATTTTAAGACGCGCCATGGCAAAAAAGAAAGAAAGCGAAATGTTAAAAATGAAAAAGGATTTTATAGAAGGTGCGAAAAAAAATAAAATATCAGAAGAAAGAGCAGAAGAACTTTTCGAAAAATTAGAACAGTTTGCACAATACGGATTTAATAAGTCACATGCTGCTGCTTATGCAATATTGGCATATCAAACAGCCTATTTAAAAACTCATTATAATGGTGAATATACTGCCGCATTACTTACAAGTATTATGGATAATATTGAAAAATTAGGTGCTTATTTTAAGGAAATATTAAAAAATAAATCATTTAAAATAATAACCCCGGATATTAATAAATGTGATGTTACATTTAAATTTGTAAAAAATATGCTTATATATGGCCTTGCAGCAATTAAAAATGTAGGTATTCAGGCTGCTGAGGAAATTGTAATAAAACGAAAAGAAAAAGGCGATTATAAAGACCTTTTTGATTTTTGTTCAAGAGTTAATTTAAGAATTGTAAATTCAAAAACAATTGAAAGTCTGATTAAAGCAGGCGCTTTTGATTTTACTCTTATTAACAGAGGCCGTTTACTCTCATTACTTGATGAAGCAATGAAAATTGGGGAGAAACATCAACAAGATGTCAAATTAGGACAATTTAGTTTATTTGGAGAAGAAATAAATCCTGCGGTTGAAACAAAAGATTTTCATGAATTAAGTGAAAATGAAATTTTATCAGCGGAATACGAAGTCCTTGGAACTTATGTATCAACACATCCATTAATCAAATATGAAAAGGTATTAAAATATTTTGCCATAAAAATATCTGATATTGATATTAAAAAAATAGAATCAAGACAACAAATATATGTCGGCGGTATTATAAAAAAAATAAAAAAAGTATTTTCAGCAAAAAGTCAAAATGGTGAAAGCCGTATAAATTTTTATCTGGAAGATTTATCTGGTTCCATACAGGTTTTTGTAAATGAAAATATTGTAAGAGAAAAAGGTGATTTTTTTGAAGAAAATACTTTAATTTTATTACGTGGCACTCCCGGTTTTTTTAATGAAAAAACTGTTATTTATCTTGAAAGTCTGATAAAATTAGAAGATGCATATAATTTATTAGGTAAATTTTTACATATAAAACTATATGATACAGTTGTAGAAGAAATAGTTATATCTGAAATAAATAATGTTATTTTAAAACATAACGGAAATCAGGCGGAAGTTATTATTCATATAATAACAAAGGAAAATAAAGAAATTATAATTAAACTAAAAGATAATCAAAAAGTCAATATATCTGAAGAACTGATTCAACAATTGGAGTTAATAGTTGGCGAAGATAATGTATGGCTCAGTTGGCAGGAAAATCAAAAAATCGGAGGTTAAAAATGGTATCAAATATATGGCAACAATTTATTGACGAAGGAATAATAAGTGAAGAAATGCTGGAAAAAGCCAAACAAATGAAAATACAAAATAACTCTGGCTTGGGTTTTAATTTAGCATTATTAGGCGCTGATGAAGAATTAATAACCAAGAAACTGGCTGTTTATTATGGAGTTGAATATATTGATTTACTTTCAATTGAACTTAATCCCGAAGCTTTAAAACTGGTTTCAAGAGAAAAAGCAGAAGCAATGTGCATTTTACCTGTAAAAAAATCCGGAAAAAATATATTACTTGCTGTTGCAGACCCAATACATCCGGAACTTTCTTCATTTTTAAAAGAACTTAAAATGCTGCACGGTATTGACGCAGAAATCGTCATGGCTCCGGAATCATATATAAAACTTGCAATTGACCAGGCACTTCCCAAAGAACAAAAAAGCCGAATGGCAGAAACATTAAAAGATATTGCTGATAAAGATGTTGACCTTGAAATAGTAAAGGACCAGCCAGTGCAGGAGGATGCAGAAGCAGTTGATGAAGCGCCTGTAATTAAATTATGTAATTCCTTGATAAGTGATGCTGTTGAAAAAATGGCAAGCGACATCCATATTGAGCCATTTGAAAAAGAAATAAAAATCCGTTATCGAATTGATGGCGCATTAATAGACCAGCCGTCGCCACCTGTAAAATATAAAAGAGCAATAACGTCACGTTTCAAAGTAATGGCAAAACTGGATATAATTGAAAGGAGAAAACCACAGGATGGCAGAATAAAAATTAAAGTTAAAGATAAAATGATTGATTTAAGGGTTTCCACCTTACCTGTTGTCTGGGGAGAAAAAATTGTTATGAGAATACTTGATCAGACAAATCTCCAACTTGATTTAACAAAATTAGGTTTTGAGCCAGACGACCTTAAAAAATTCCAAAAAGCAATTAATAATCCTTATGGCATAATTTTAGTAACAGGTCCCACCGGCAGTGGTAAAACAACAACATTATATTCTGCGTTATCAACTATAAATAGTCCTGATATTAATATTATGACAGCAGAAGATCCAGTGGAATACAATTTACCTAACATAAATCAGGTACAGATAAATCCTGATGCTGACCTGACATTTGCAAATGCTTTGAGAGCATTTTTAAGACAGGATCCTGATGTAATAATGGTAGGAGAAATAAGAGATCAGGAAACAGCAGAAATAGCAATAAAAGCAGCACTAACCGGTCACCTTGTTATCTCAACGCTGCATACAAATGATGCGCCAACAACAATAAGCCGATTGCTGGATATGGGAATAGAGCCGTTTTATATCGGCTCTTCTGTAATAATGATACTTGCACAACGGTTAATGCGTAAGGTTTGTCCCGATTGTTCACAACCTGTAAATTATGATGAAACAATATTAAAACAAATCGGTGTACCTCCGCAATTAATTGCAAATGCAAAATTTCTAAAAGGCCAGGGATGTTCTACTTGTAATGATTCTGGATATAAAGGAAGAGTTGCAATCTATGAATTAATGGAAATAAATGATGAACTGAAAAAAACTATAATGCACGGTGCTGACTCAACAGTAATTAAAGAAATGGCACTTAAAAATGGAATGAAAACATTAAGACAATCAGCCATACTAAAAATGTGTGCGGGCTTAACAACACTTGATGAAGTTTTATCAGTTACAGCAGGATAATATTATGAACTCTTTTATTGGTAAAACATTCATATTAATTGGTATATTATTTTTAATCATCGGATTTTTTTTCATTTTTTTTAAAAATATTCCAATAGGACGACTACCCGGAGATATAATTATAAAAAAAGATAATTTTTCATTTTATTTTCCAATAACAACAATGATTATAATAAGTATCATTATCTCTTTTATCTTTTATTTATTAGGAAAAAAATAATGGATAAAAAAAATATAATTGCTCTTTTTTTAATTATTTTCATATTTTCCTGTGTTTCAATGAAGGATTATTATAAAACAAAAGGCCCGGTTTCTATTGAAAAAGAAAAGATTATAGAAGAAAAACAACAATCAAATAGTAATATGCAAATTAATGATATTATTTTTAAAATACTTTTAACCAAGAATAAAAAACAAATCATAATAAAATCAGATAAAGAAATTAAAATAAAAGACAGTAATAATATTCAACCACAAAAAGAAATAAAGATTTATATTCAAAACAACAATTTAATTATAAATGGTTTCTCTTTAGCAGCTAAGGAAATAGAATTATCTTCAGAAGATTTATTTGAATTTGAAGGTAAAAAATACAGAGGGAATATTATTGTTTCTTTGATAAATAATGAAATATATGTAATTAATAAAGTAAAACTTGATTATTATTTGTATGGTGTATTACCTTCAGAAGTTATTACCAGCTGGCATAAAGAAGTATTAAAAGCACAGGCAGTAGCAGCAAGAACTTTTGCCATTTATAATAAATTAAATTCAAAATCCTCATATTATGATCTGGATTCCAATATTTTATCACAGGTTTATAAAGGGGCAAATGTTGAAAACAAAAGAACAAATGAAGCAATAGATGAAACAAAAGATGAAATAATTACATATAATGGTGAAGTAATTCAAGCATTTTTTTATTCAAACAGTGGAGGTAAAACAGCCTCATCAGAAGAGGTCTGGGGTGGAAAAATAGAATATCTGAAATCAAAAGACGATGAATATTCAAAAAAAGAAAAAAATTATGAATGGACAGCCAAATTGCCCGCTAATAAACTTTATGAAATTTTTGAAAAAAATAAAATTACAATTGGTGAAATTTATGATATTAAAATTATTGAACGCAGTGAAAGCGGAAGAATAAAAACAATGAAAATATACGGAAGTTCCGGTTCAATTATATTAAAAGGAAAAGATTTTAGAAGTTATCTTGGAGAAAATTTAGTTAGGTCAACAATGTTTTCTATAACAAAACAAAATGAAATTTTTATATTCAATGGTTATGGCTGGGGTCATGGTGTTGGTTTATCACAGGAAGGTGCAAAAAATATGGCAGAAAATGGCTGGGATTATAAAAAAATAATAAAATATTATTATTCAGGTGTTGATATTGTAAAAGCTAAATTAAAATAAAAAGTGAGGATAAAATCTTGACTAAAAAAAATTATTTTAAAATAATTTTATTTATTTTTGGGGGATTATTTATATTTTATATTTTATTATTTTTATTTAATTATTATTTTAATAAAAAACTATCTGGTGATTTATTGATTATAATAATAATTATGCCATTATATTTAATCCTTTTTTATTTTTTCATTTCAATTTTATTTAATTCAATTTTTAAAAATAATATTTTAAATGAATTAAAAATAAATGCTTTTATTATATCTGTTTTTTATTTTTTACTCTTATTTTTATTATTTTATTTTAAATATTATGAAAAATTGTTATCTATAAATACATCTATCTTGGGCAATATTTATATACCCTTTAATGGATATGTTAAAATCAATATGGCAAAATATTTTTTAATTTCTGTTATTGGTGCATTATGGCTTATTATTATTTATCTTTTTGCAATAAGATTTATTAAATCTTTTGTAAATAAGATTGATTTATTTAATGAAACCAAAAAAAAGAAAATTATATTTATTTTTTCTTTTTGTTTTTATATTTTAACAACATCTTATATAACCTTTATATATCCGCCAACAGGCGATGAACCACATTATATTACAATTGCGACTTCAATAATAAACGACTTTGATTTTAACCTTAAAAATAATTACGAAGATAAAAAATATTATATAAAATTTTATCCTGATTATATTTCTGACTATAAAAATCTGCATACAATAGAGAAAAATGAGGGATATTATTCAACCCATAATATTGGCTTATCTTTATTAATATCACCACTTATTATTGCCTTTGACAGATATTCATTACAAATTTTTATGAATTTAATTTCTGCGTTTTTAATAATTATGATTTATATATTATTAAAACAAATAAAAATATCGGATAAGAATGCTGCAGGTGTATCCCTGATATCTGCAATATGCGCCCCGATTATAACTCATTCTTCATTAATTCTTACTGAAATTCCGGCTACATTATTAATAACATATTGTATTTATTTTCTAATTAATGAAAACAAGAATTTATTAAAACGAACGGCTTTTTTTATTTCCATTGGGTTCTTCCCGTTATTACATTCCAAATATATAATTTTTTCCTGCATTTTATTTTTAACTTATTATTTTATTTTATTTAAAAATAAAAAAATAGATATTAAAAATGAAATAATAAACAATATTTCTTTATTATTATTGTTGATATTTCAAATAATATATTATTATTCTGTCTATAATATAATATTTCCTTTTGAAATAAATAAAATCCATGAAAAAATATATACTTCTGATTTCAGTCAACAGGTAAATAAATTTGAAATAAACCTGAATTCTGTTTTTATATCATTTCTGGCAATTTTTTTTGATAGGGATTATGGGCTGGTGACTTATTGTGTTTTATATATTATTTCATTCTGGGGGATATTACTTGCAATTTCAAAGAAAGCAAAGCAGTTTATTATTCATTTGATAGTTTCATTACCATATATGATTTTATTTTTGTTATGGAAGGACTGGACCGGCTCTATGACTCCTGCTCGCCAGATAATCCCATTAATTCCTTTGTTAATTTTATTTGCTGCTTATTTTATTGATTCAATAAATATAATAAAAACAAAATTATTTAATTTTTTATTTTTTCTTTCTGTTTTAACCGCATGGCTGTTAAATTCTTTTCCGCTTTTACGTTATTCAATGAGCAAAGATAAAATTTATGTTGCTTTAAAAAAAATCTTTCCTGACTGGATTTTATTTATAATACCGGCATTTCGTGAAAATTTATTTTTGGCATCTATAACATCCTGTATATTTATATCAATAATTATCTTATGTTATTTTTTTATTATAAAAAACAAAAAGAGTTTTAATTATTATGACAAAATATAAACCTCTTATAATTATTTTATTTATTTTTTTTATAATATGGTTTATTATCATAAAAGTATCTAATTATTTTTCAATTAAAAATTTTGAAAAAAAATTATCCATCATTTTACCTGAAAATGAAAATAATTTTAATTTTACTAAAACTATAATAAAAATATCATGCATTTTTGACCCTACTGCAAATGAGCAGTGGATAAGAAACCAAATTAATTTTATGGCAAACAACCTGAAACAAAGAATAGGAAATGAAGCAAACCCGGATTTGATAATTGAAATATTCAACGATTATTTTTTTAATATAGAAAAGTTGGCTTTTGACGAAAATTTTAATGATAAAAAAAATCTTTCATATTCTCAATTGATAAAATTCAATTCCATACAAAACGCATTAATAACAAAGAAATCTATTTGTTTAACTATATCCCTGATTTATCTTATGTTAGGCGACATATTAAATTTACCATTATATGGTGTTTTAATACCAGGCCATATTTATGTCAGATACAAAGAAAATGGAAAAAGCAGTATAAATATTGAAACAACTCTAAAAGGATATGAATATTACGGATATATGAATATGTTCGGGCTTGATATTTATAAAGATAAAAATTCTTATGGAAAAGAATTAAATAAATTTCAAACAATTGGTGCATATTTAAACAATTTGGGAAGTTTTTTATTATCTGTTGGTGAATTACAAAAAGCAGAGATTTTATTCAAAAAATCAATTAAATACCTGCCTTTGATTTCTGAACCATATATGAACCTTGGCATATTATATGAACAAATAAACAAACCAGAGGCAGCACTTACTAATTATTTAAAATCTATTGAAATAAATCCTGATAATGATTTTGTTTTAACACAGATTGGTATAATTTTTTATAATCAAAACAGATTTATCAAAGCACAGGAGTTTTTGGAAAAGGCAATAAAAATAAATAAAAACAATATAAAAGCACAGGAATTTTTAAAAAATATAAAAGGTGAAAATAAATGAAAAAAATAAGAAAAAAAATATTTCTTTTAATTATTTTTTTAATTTATTTTAAAATATATTGTTATAATTTTGATTATTTATACACATTAGAAGGCCATAAATCATCTGTTGGTTGCATATCTATTTCTTATGATTCCAGATATTTAGTTACCGGTAGTTTTGATACAACTATTAAAATCTGGGATTTGAATACAAAAAATATTATTAATACTATAATTTATGGTGCTATTGTTGAATCATTATCTTTTTCTCAAGATAATAAATTATTGGCCTCTGCCGGCAGGGATAAAAAAATAAAAATATGGGAAGTCAAAACAGGAAATTTATTGCAAACTTATGGACCTTTTAATGATTTTATTTTTTGTGTAACATTTACGCCGGATAATAAAAATATTATAATTGGCAGTTTTAAATATATATATTTTTTTAATATAAAAAATAATAAAATTACAAATAAAATTGATATTGGTAATATATGGGCAAGATCCATTAAATTTTCTCCTGATGGTAATTATTTGGGAATAGCAGGGGGTAATGAAGTTCAAATTTATAATGTAAAAAACAATAATGATCTAATAAATAAATTATTAGGAAAAAATATTGATCTTAAGAAATTATCGTTTTATAAATTACAGACATATGTTTATTCCATTGATTTTTCCAATGATTCCCAATATTTTGCATTTGGTTGTGATAATGGTGAAGTTTACTTATACAGAACAATTGATGGCTTTTTTATGTGGAGTAAAAAAATATATAGCTCATTAATCTGGTCAGTTGCATTTTCCAATTCTGGATTTTTTGCTGTTGCTGGCAGGGACAAAGATATTATTTTACTTGATATTAAAACAGGTAATATTGTAAAAATTTTATCAACTGACTGTAATGAAAATTTCTCTGTTGTTTTTTCGTATAATGATAAATATTTAGCATCTTCTGGTAATGATGCAAAAATCAGAGTATGGAATTGTAAAAATAATCATATTATTATATATAAAAATAAATACTTTTTTATAGTTGCCGGTTTTTTAATTGTTTTTTTTATTTTAATATTTTTTAAATTTTTTCAAAGAAAAAGCACTGTAAAAGAATGGAAATTATAATTGCCATTGCGAACAAAATAAAAAATAAATATATTTGCTAGATTTGCAAAATTGGCAAGATTGCCTGATTCATTTCAATTGTTGTTTGCTGTTTGTTATTTTTTGTTTTCCCAATCAACAATAAACAACCAGCAATCAACAATGTATTTTTCCAATCCGCAACCAGCAACCAGCAATATAGTTATAAATCATAAATTTCTATTTTTTGTTCTTAAATCGAAAAACGAAAATCGTAAATGTCGTTATTAAATCGTAAATTGAAAACCGAAAATTGTAAATTGCATAAATTTCATTTACAAAAACAAACTTTAATTATATAATAAAATAAAACAAAGAGGAATTTATGAACGAATATACGACAAAAATGTATTCAAATATACAGGTATTTTATATAAATGACGAAGAAGTTGCGCGCTGGTATTATAATCCGGACGGAACAATAAAAAAAGATGGTAAAAAAATTAATGGTATTGTCAGAATGTATTCTGAAAAAGGTGGTCTTTTATCAGAAATCACATATAAAAACAATGACCTTGATGGCCATTATCTATTATTTTCTGATAATGGTTTTTTAGAAGAAGAAGGTTCATTTAAAAAAAATAATTTAGATGGTCCTTTTAAACAATATAATGAAAATGGCTCATTAAAAATAGAAGGAATATACAGAAATGGTAAAAGAGAAGGTGTTTTTAGATTATATTATCCATCAGGCATTTTAGAAGAAGAAGAGAATTATAAAAACGGCATAATTGATGGAGAAGTAAAAAATTACACAGAAGATGGTAAATTAGAATCAAAATCTATTTATAAAAAAGGGAAACTTTTAAAAATAATTTATTATGATAAACAGGGAAATATTAAAAAAGAAGAAAAAATATAGGTGAGACAAATGCGTTATGCAATAATATCAGACATACATTCAAATTTAGAAGCATTAAATTCTGTCTTGGATTTTTTACAATCAAACCCGGTTGATAAAATAATTTCCTGTGGCGATATAGTTGGATATGGTCCTGCTCCAAAACAATGTATAAATAAATTATTAGAACTTAAAAATTTTATTTCAGTTATGGGAAATCATGATGCAGCAGTAATCAATAAAATTGATATTTCAAACTTTAATAATGACGCAAAAGAAGCAGTAAAAATAAACAAAAATCTTTTATCAGATAATGAATTAAATTATTTGAATTCTTTAAAAACATCTATTTCTGAAAATAATATTTTATTTGTTCATGGTTCTCCACGCGACCCTATAAATGAATATCTTTTTCTTTTAGAAAAATTTAATCAGGTTATGCCGCTTTTTAAAGAAAAAATCTGTTTTGTTGGACACACACATCATCCAATGATATTTGAAACAGATAATAATTCAACTTCAAACTTTTATCAGGAGTTTGACTTTTTAAAATTAGATGAAAATAAAAGATATATTATTAATGTCGGGTCTGTTGGGCAGCCAAGGGATAACAATCCACAGGCATGTCTTGTTTTTTTTGATACAAAACATTTAACTGTATCTTATAAAAGATTGCCATATGATATAGAAAAGACACAGCAAAATATGGCAGAACTTAATATGCCAGAAAAATTAATACATAGATTATCTTTTGGAATGTAAAAAAATATTTATTTTTTTGAAAAATATGATATAATTTTTAAAAAATGGAGGTAGAAATATGAAATTAAAATTATTTGCTTTATTAACTTTTATTTTTTTATTCTTTGGTTTCACAGTTTATCCACAGATTGATGCCCCGGAGCCGGATGACTATGATTATTCATCTCATCAGGAAGAAAGCGATTACCTACAATCAGGCGAAGTTGAAAAAAAAGATACCGGTGAATTACTTGATTCTGGTATAGTAGAGGCAAAGCCAACAAAAACACCTATACCAACACCTACGCCAAAACCTGAGCCAACCCCAATTCCAACTGAAAAACCCAAACCCAAACCAACGCCAAAGCCCACAATAAAACCAACACCGATTCCACAACCAACTCCCGTTGTAATAAAAACTATAAAACCAGCTGAATTCCCAGCAATATCAATTACAAAAACATCAATACTTGAGTTAGCACAAAAGAAAAATTTATCAAACTTTTTTGGTCTTTTGTCACCGGAAAGAAAATTTAATTTAACATTACAAATTGAAAATGCCGGTCCTTCTGCAGCATATTATACTACCGCACAATTAAAAAGCGGACATCCAAGCATACTCATTGCAGAACCGGAAAAAGATTTAAAAACTGTTTTACAGGGTAGCCGTCTTGACCTTGTTTATAATATGGTAATACTTGCGAGTTATGATGGGGATTTAAAACTACCATTGACTTTAAAAATAAGTGCAAATGGAATGGAAAAAGAATTTCCTGTTGAAGTTTATATAGACGAATCAGTGCCATATATGCTATATGGAATAATTAGTTTAATTATTTTATTTATAATTATTTTAATAATAATTATTGTTAAATCTAGCAGAAAAGGTACAATAAAAAAAGGCAAGGACTACGATATTAATATATAATAACTAATTAAAGAAAATGAAATTCTTTTTATATATTATAACCTGTTTATCTTTTTAAAAGTAAATGGGGTAATATTTTATTAATAAAAATTTACAGGAGTAAATATATATGTTTCAATTTTTAACAAAAATATTTGGCACAAGAAACGAAAGAGAAATAAAAAAATATTATAAAACAGTTCAATTGATAAATGCACTTGAACCGGAAATGGAAAAATTATCAGATGAACAATTACGGGCAAAAACAGATGAGTTCAAACAAAGATACAAAAACGGTGAAACCCTTGATGATTTATTGGTAGAGGCATTTGCAGTAGTCAGAGAAGCATCAAAAAGGACATTAAAAATGCGTCACTTTGATGTTCAGTTAATTGGTGGAATGGTTTTACATCAAGGGAAAATTGCAGAAATGAAAACAGGAGAAGGAAAAACTCTTGTTGCAACTCTTGCTGTTTATTTAAATGCCTTAACAGACAACGGGGTTCATGTAATTACTGTAAATGATTATCTTGCAGAGCGCGATTCACTTGGCAAAGGAAATTTCAAAGGAATGGGAAATATTTATAATTTTCTTGGTTTAACTGTTGGCTGTATTAAAAATACATCAAAACACATTGAACGACAGCAGGCATATAATTGTGATGTCACTTATGGCACCTGCAATGAATTTGGATTTGATTATTTAAGAGATAATATGGCTGTTTATCCACAGGAAAGAGTTCAACGTAAATTAAATTATGCCATAATCGACGAAGTTGACTCAATTTTAATAGATGAGGCAAGAACACCCCTTATTATTTCAGGTCCTGCGGAAGAATCAACTGAATTATATTATTCAATAGATAGAATCATACCAAAATTAATAAAAGATGTTGATTATCAAATTGATGAAAAATTAAGGACCGCGACTTTAACAGAAGCAGGTATAGCAAAAGCAGAGAAACTCTTAAATATTCCCAATTTATATGACCCAAAAAACATAGAAACAATTCATCATATAGACCAGGCATTAAAAGCACATACGCTTTTTAAAAGAGATAAAGATTACATAATAAAAGACGGACAGGTTATTATAGTTGATGAGTTTACAGGCAGATTAATGCCTGGACGCAGATGGTCAGATGGGCTTCATCAGGCAATAGAAGCAAAAGAAAGAGTAAAAATAGAACGGGAAAACCAGACACTTGCAACAATAACACTACAAAACTATTTTAGGATGTATAAAAAACTTGCCGGTATGACAGGAACAGCAATGACAGAAGCAGAAGAATTTTGGCAGATTTATAAACTTGATGTTATTTCTGTTCCAACAAATAAACCAATGATACGTATTGATAACCCTGATGTTGTTTATAAAACAGAAAAAGGTAAATTTAAAGCAATTGTAAATGATATATGCGAAAAATATAAAAAGGGACAGCCGGTTTTAGTTGGAACAACTTCTATTGAAAAAAATGAAAGATTAAGCGAAATGTTAAATAAAAAAGGAATACCTCATAATCTTTTAAATGCCAAAAATCATGAAAAAGAAGCTGAAATAATTGCTATGGCAGGCCAGAAATTTGCTGTTACTGTTGCAACTAATATGGCAGGCCGTGGAACTGATATAGTTTTAGGTGAAGGTGTAAAAGAACTAGGCGGATTGTATGTTTTGGGAACAGAGCGCCATGAAGCAAGACGAATAGATAACCAGCTGCGCGGACGCTCAGGCAGACAGGGGGATCCCGGGGAGTCAAGATTTTATGTTTCTTTGGAAGATGATTTAATGCGTATTTTTGGCTCTGAAAAAATAAAGGGTTTAATGGATAAAATGGGTATGTCAGAAGAAGACAGAGTTGAGCATCCCTGGATTACTTCTGCCATAGAGCGCTCACAAAAAGCAGTTGAAGCGCATAACTTTTCAATAAGAAAACATTTACTTGAATATGATGATGTTTTGAATAACCAGCGTTCTGTAATTTATGCAAAACGTCTTGATATTTTAGAAGGAAAAAATTTAAAAGATAGTATCATTGAAATGTTAGGTGAAGTTATAAAAGATATTATCTTTGATATTGCTCCTGAAAAAACATACCCGGAAGAATGGGATTTTGATGGGCTTAAATTAAAATTAAACAGTTATTTTGGTTTAAGATACGAAGTTAATAAAGAAAAATCTGATTTAATGCATTTAACAAGGGAAATATTAGAAAACGATATTTATGAAACATTAAAAAAAGAATATGAATTAAAAGAAAGCAAAATTGGTTCTGATTTAATGAGAGAAATAGAAAGAAATATAATGTTGCAGGTAATTGATTCAAAGTGGCGTGAACATCTTTATTCTATGGACCATTTAAAAGAAGGTATAGGCCTGCGCGCTTATGCTCATAAGGACCCATTACTTGAATACAAAAAAGAAGGATTTGAACTTTTTCAAAGAATGATTGTTGAAATGGAACACGAAGTAATTCAGTTTTTATTTAAAGTGCAGGTAATAAGTGAAGAACAATTAACAAGGAAAAGATATGCACAGGAAATGAAAGAATCAAGACCTGTTTTTGTAATTCCCAAAGCAGCAGAAGCACCCACAGCATTAGCAGAAAGAGAGATGTATACAAATTCACCTGATGGTCCGCCAAAAGTTGAAACCTATAAAAGGGAACAGCCAAAAATAGGAAGAAATGATCCCTGCCCATGCGGTTCTGGTAAAAAATATAAAAAGTGCTGCGGTAAAAATCAATAATAACCTTTTTCTAATTCATAATAATTCCTGCCAGAAATCTGGCAACAAGCCAGTTTTTTAACGCATTTTAAATAAAAAAGTGTTGATTTTATTAATCTTTTTTAATGGCACACCTATTGCTTTATATAACAATAAACTAATATCAGGAGGTGCAAGATGAATAAAATTGAAAAAACATTAGTAGTAATCGGAATGGTATTATGTATGATTATGCCTGTTTATGCTGAAAAAAGTATTTTAGATTCAGTTGCTGTTATTACAGACCACAGTGGCACTGCACTGGTATTTTCTGATGGTAAATGGAACCCGGCAGAAATTAATATGCCTATTTACGAAGGTGATGGTTTGAGGACAAAATCAGATAGTGCTCTTGAAATTACTTTTGATGATGCCACGATTATCAAATTAGGGCCAAATACTGATTTAAAATTATCAGCAATGAAAAGAAATCAAAATGTTGCAACTACTGTATTTTCTCTTATAAAAGGCAGATTTCTTGCAATTGTTGATAAATTAAAAAATGCTGACTCAAGGTTTGAAGTTCATACAAAAATGGCAATAGCAGCAGTAAAAGGGACTGAGTTTGCAATAACTGCTGATGATTCAGAAACAAACTTAGGTGTATTTGAAGGTGCAGTTGAATTCAAAGGAGAAAAAGGAAAAGTACTGGTTGGTGCTGATAACGAATCAACTGTTTTAGGGGATTTACACAGGAAAAAAGATAAAGTTGGTGTACCAGAAAAACCTAAAAAATTAATAAAACTGGCTTATTTTAAAGTAGAAATTGAAAAAATGCGTGAAGAAATTAAAATAATAAGAGAATTAAAACAAAAAGGAAATGATGAAGTTATTCAGTATCGTATAAAAAAGAAATTACAGAAACAGGGAAAAGTAACAGGTGAATCAGATACACAAATTACAATTGGCGGCACAAATGAAAATACAGGTAAAATCAAAGAAAAAGTCCAGCAAATACTAAAAAACAAATTAAGAAAAGAACTTTATAATGAAAAATCACATGCATACAGGGATTTAAAATTCATTAACGAAGAAATGAAGGCAGATGTCCATCTCGGTAAAACAATGACAGATGTTCATGGCAATAGAATAAGAATGGAAGAGTTTATTTACAGGCCAGCTGCAAATCAGGTTAATTTATTATCACTTACTCTTCGCGAAGGACGTCTTGATTATTTAAAAGGTGAAAATATTTTTGTAAATGCAATTGATGATGATATTGCCTGGAGTGAATGGAAAAGAATGTGGCAAAAAGAATGGTATTATGTTGCACCAAGAAATTACCTTAAAGAACAAAGAATAGTTTTATCAAATGTAAATGATTGGGTATTTACTGGCGTGCTTTATGCACCAACATTATGGAGTAATGCCGGTATAGTTGCTCCAACATTATGGAAACTATTAAAGCACACTGAAATTCTTGCCTTTACCAAAGCAGGAGCACCAAGCGAGCCAATAGGAGATATGACTGTTGCTAATTTTATTATTAATCCAGATAACCATCAGTATGTCCGTGAGCACAGAATATATGGAGGGGCAGATGCTCAAGGCAATCAACAAGTATTTAAAGGAATTTTGGATAAAACATACAATTCAACTACTGAATATCAATCTGTTGTAGATTATTGGTATAATATTGAACCAGGAAATTCAGAATATGAGCAGATAAGAATGGTTTATAAAGATTTAGCAATGAGTGAATATTCAAATATCCAACCAATAGAAATACCATATTCAGAAAAAAATGAAAGTTTATTTGATTTAAATAAACTTGCTATGAGACACACAAGATACTATAACGATGGTTCAAATCTTTCACTTGGGGTTGTTTTAATTGATGATTATGGATTTATTCAGGAATTGCCAAAGCCGGATGCAAGTGCACTTGATAAAGCAATATGGTTAATTGATATTGTTTTAAATACAAATGTGGAATTAATTGTAAAATCAAATCAATTTGCTGATAAAAAAATGGGTATAGACGTTGTTTCAAAAATGCTCTGGTGGATAATGTTAAATCCACAGAATAAAGATAATAAAACACCAGTACAGGAAGTATACAGCGAACCAGGTTATTATACAGAACCGGGTACAGTTGGCCCATAATATTACTATACTCCCTCACCAAAAAGCGCCTGAAGAAATTTTTCAGGCGCTTTTTTAATACCTTAAAATATGCAATGGGAAGGCAATCAACTGTGATTGTGAATAATATAAAAAAATTTTTTATTATGTCATTCCTGCCCATAAATAAATCAGAAATAAACTCAAGCAGGAATCCATAAATTTAATAAAAGCAAAAACAAGAGAGCGAGAATTGAGATTATATGTAGGGGCGACCCTATGTGGTCGCCCGAAAAAGACAATCGGCAAATGGCAATTGATAATTAAAATTTCCTCTACCCTGCGGGGAGAGGATTAAGGTGAGGGGGGATAACTACATTGCCGATTGCAGATTGCCGATTGCGAATTGTAAAGAAAATAAGTGATTGCACCTTTTCAAAGTGCCATGATGAACAAAGTGAATCTTACGGCAGAAAAGAGGGGAAGGGGAAGATTTAAGGAAACAAATCCCCCTTAATCCCCCTTTGCAAACTGTCCATTACCCATAAGTATCAAGAAGCAGGTATACCACTGATTTTTTCGTAAAAAACGGTTAAGGAAAAGTCGGGCAAAGAATTTGGAGCCAAAATTAGGCGAAGCTTACGCAACATCCCTTAGATGGCATTAAGAAGGGCGTTAAAATTGGGAGTAAGTAAACTAGACAACACTGCGAACCACCCGTAATTTTCCTCAAAAATCAGGATATACCTGCTTCTTATTAAAAAAGAAGATATGGGTAATGGACAGTTGCAAAAGGGGGAGATAAAAGATACCTCTCTTTCGTAAAGAGAGGACAGGGGAGATTTAAAAATACATTGCCGATTGTTGGCTGTCGATTGCCAATTGAAAAAAAACTGGATTTCTGCTGGAGTTTACCCCTGAGAAATTAGGGGCAAGAATGACAAGAGAGCAAGAGAGCGAGATTAGAGCGACAGCGAGAATTGAGATTATTTGTAGAGGCGACCCTGTGTGGTCGCCCGAAAATTAAAAAATGTAGAGACAGATCTCTGTCCCTGTCTCAAGGAAACAAGACGAGGATGTGATTATGACGAAAGAACGAAAAACGAGACAGCGGTGGAACGCTGTCCTACGAAGATCGGTTTTTATTTTAATTTTGGTAATTAATTGTTTTTGTAGGCGCAAGATTTATCTTGCGGAAAATAAAAATACAAAAACCAACACCATAAAAACAAAAAACGAAAAACAACGCAGGCTAAAGCCTACGGCTACAAGGCCAGAAAACAAAACATCGCAGGTTGAAACCTGCGGCTACAAAGACAAGGATAAAAATAAATTTGAAGATTCCAGATTAGAAGATTTAACATTCGTTTTATTAGCGGAATCATAATTTAATTGACTTGATAATTTTTATATTATATAATAAAAAAAACAAAAAGGAGTGTGATAAATAAATGAAAAAAAATATAATAATTATGTTACTTTTTTTACCTTTTTTAATAAATGCAATGGATTTTATTCCAGGTCTTGATTTAAATGGTTCCATAACTTATCCAACAATACTCACAAATGAATCTTCGGAACTTGATAAAAAAATAGGTGCAGAAACAGGGCTTGCCGGTTCATTTATGTTAAATACTGACTTTTTACCCCAGTTATGGCTTATACCTACAATTACACTTAATTATTCATCAACAGCACAGCCATTGAATGTTGATGACCAGAAATTTTTATTCAGTCAATGGCTTGATATTTATTTTTCAGGTGGTTTTAATTATGATATTCTGGATAATTTTCAATTTCGTATACGTGGTTTTTATCGTCTTGACTATGCTCAACAAACAATGGATGAAAAACTGGGCAAGGGGCTTTATGATTACATTGATACAGGATTTTACGCAGAAACATACTTTAAAATAGATATAACATCATATCCGGTAGAAACAACCGTTGGATTTAAATATATTGATAAAAAATTTCCAAATTATGAATCATTATCATCAATGGTTAACCCTGATACAATTGGCGGCACATTAAACGCTGCTGCTAAAAAGGAGAAAGATAATTTAACATACAGTTTTTACATTTCAAATGAAATAAAATTAGGTGATTCCGGCTGGATGGCACTAATTTCTTTTAATTATGATTATATGCCTTATTTAGAACAACGCATAATTTCACAGATAGGGGAATTAACTGATGCAAAAAGAATAGATAGATTTGCAACACTTGATATTAATTTGCCATATTATAAAGATGCAATATCAGGTATGGAAGTTGGTTACAGTTTAACTGTAAAAACAACGGATCAGAATTATTATGACAGTTTAGAAAATTTAGACCCAGGTGATGATGTTTTTACATCAAATTATTACAGTTATATTGACCATATTATTAAATTATCATTAACTTATGAATTCCCATTTGAATTATTTACAAAATATAAACCGGCAGCAGTATTTGGTTTTTCTTATGATACCCTTAATTACACTGACCGTATGGCAAAGTTGCAGGACGGCACATATTCAAAAGAAAAACAGCAGGAAAACAATTACAAATTATCATTTGACATAAAACAAAATATAACTGATTACTGGAATTATTATTTAAACACAACATTTATAAGATACTTATCAAATATGAAATGGGAAGCATACGGAACATACAATTACACATATCTGACTATTTCATTAGGAACTGCAATTAGTTTCTGATAGAAATAATGAAATATAAAAAAATTTTTAAGTGGGAATTGTTTTCGGGGATTTCTGTTATTTTAATAATAAGTTTTGTTTTTTTCAATTTTTTTGTATATGGATTTTTCTTAAATTTATTGGATAAAGAATTAAATAACAGATTGCAATTAATATCTGACGAATTACAATCAAATATAGATGATATTGTATTTACTTTTACATCTGCTGAAAAATATAGTAAGTTATATGAAAAATATTTAAATATTCTTGAAAATACAAAAAAAAGATGGGCTGTTGATACTGTATTATTAAACTTACGATGGCAGAACTGTATTTCAACAATTCCAGAATATAAATATTTCAGTCCTGATTTTTTATCCATAAATATAAATAATATAACTTATTTTGAAAATGGAATTCCGGTAAAGGAGTATATCCGGCCATTTAAAAAAAATAATATTATAAAAGGTTACATATATATGAAGATGAAAGGAAATATTTTACGGCAGTTTATATCAATTAAAAAAAATCAATATTTAATTTTTTTGATAATATTTATTTTTGCTTTGATTATTTCTTTTGTTTTTTCTTATTTATTCACAAAAAGAATTGATAACACCATAACAATAATGGAAAAAATTTCACGCGGTGAAAACAAAACAATAACTGTAACCTGGTTTGATGAATTTTCATATCTTCAGGAACAGATAAATAAAATGGTTTTAAATCTTAAAGAACTACAGGAACAAAGAACAAAAGAAATACAACTTGTGGCAATGGGACTTGCACACGAAATAAAAAATCCTATTGCAGCAATATATAATTTAATAGAAATTATCCAGAAAAAACCTGATGATAATAAAAATATAGAAAGATTAAACAATATAAAACAAGAAATAATGCGACTAAATTCAATCACAGACAAATTTATTCATTTTGCAAAAGAAGATAATTTGATAAAAGAAAAAGTCCAGTTAAAATCATTTTTTAAATTTATATCAGAGCAATTTGATATAAATGTTATTTATAAAAATATAAACGAAAGTCAGATAATTGAAATTGATACAATACTGATGGAGCGGGCTTTTAAAAATCTTATAAAGAATTCTTATGAAGCAGGTGCAAAGAATATTGATATTATAATAGAAAAAAATGAAAAATTTTTGTCTATATGTTTAATAGATGATGCCAAATTAATACCTGATGATATTAAAGATAAGATATTTATACCTTTTTTCACAACAAAACAAACTGGTATGGGAATAGGTCTTGCAATTACCAAAAACATTATAGAAAAACATAATGGAAAAATTGAATATAAATCACTGGAAAACAAAAACAGATTTGAGATAATAATACCAATTGAAAAAATATTTATAAATGAGGAAATCACATAAATGTATAAAATTTTAATAGTTGAAGATGAAAAAAACATAAGAGAATCAATAGATACTGCCTTAAGTGACAAATATGACATAAAAACCGCCTCTTCCGGTAATGAAGCATTAAATTTAATTACAAAAGAATATTTTGATTTATTAATTACAGATATTCGTATGCCGGGTATAAGTGGTCTGGAATTAGTTAAAGAATTTAAAAAAATATATCCTGATAGTCCTGTCATAGTAATTACTGCTTTTACATCCATACAATCCGCGGTGGAAGCAATGAAAGCAGGTGCATCTGAATATGTGCCAAAACCTTTTTCACTTGAAGAAATTGAAATTAAAGTAAAAAATCTGTTAAATTCCAAAAAAATAACAGAAGAAAAAAATTTTTATGAAAAAGAAAAAGAAAATATATTTGGAGAAATAATTGGTAAAAGTCATGAAATTGAAAAAATCAAAGAAGCAATCAAAAAAGTTGCAAAGAATGATACAACTGTCTTAATAACCGGCGAGACCGGAACAGGCAAAGAACTCATAGCATGGACAATCCATAAATTAAGTAATAAAATTGGACCATTTGTTCCTGTTCATTGCGCTGCTTATGCAAAAGGTGTAATTGAATCAGAATTATTTGGCCATGAAAAAGGTGCATTTACAGGCGCAGACAGGCAGAGAAAAGGTAAAATTGAAATTGCAGAAAATGGCACATTGTTTTTGGATGAACTTGGCGATATTCCATTGGATATTCAGGTAAAATTATTACGCGTTTTGGAAAACAGGACTTTTGAAAGGGTAGGCGGGAATAAACAAATAATTACTAATTGCAGAATTATATGTGCAACAAACAAAAATTTAAATGATATGGTAAAGCAGTCCACTTTCAGAGAAGATTTATATTACAGAGTAAATGTTTTCCCAATACATATACCACCTTTACGTGAAAGAAAAGAAGATATACTATTATTGGCTGAATATTTTATGAAAAAACATAATACAAATTTAAAGATTATTAATAATGACTTACTTTTAAATTATAACTGGCCAGGAAATGTCCGTGAACTTCAAAACATAATTGAAAGGGCAATAATATTATCTGATAAAGAATTTTTAAGAATTGATCTGGCTATGGGTAATTTAGCAACAAATAAATATAATATAAATAATTTTGATAAAAATATGGGGTTAGAAAAAATACTTGAAGATATAGAAAAAGATATCATAATAAAAACATTAAAAGAAAATAATTTCAGTCAGACACAAACTGCAAAAGCTTTAAAAATCAACAGAACGACTTTACAATATAAAATGCAAAAATATAAAATAAAGGAAATTAATAATGAACAATAAATTAGTAAAGCAATTAGGATTTTTTACAGTATTGATGATTGTAATCGGAGCAGTCATTGGTTCGGGAATATTCAAAAAGCCTGCTGTAATGGCATCCACTTTAGGTTCGCCTGAATTATTACTCTTTGTATGGATTTTAGCAGGTATAATTACTTTATTTGGAGCACTTTCTAATGCAGAAGTAGCTTCTATGTTTCCTGAAACAGGTGGACAATTTATATTTTTTCAGAAAATGTATGGTAATCTAACTGCATATTTATATGGTTGGTCTATTTTGGCTGTAATTCAAACTGCATCTATAGCTTCGATAACATATGTATTTGCCGAATATACAGAATATTTTATTAAATTACCTCGCTTTGCCGAAGATATGGAGAATGCTTTTCGTTTATATATGCCTTTTGTAGGGTGGATTCATCCATTAAGAGATATTGGTGTAAAAATGCTTACTGTGTTTACTATTTTATTTCTGACAGGAGTAAATTATTTTGGTATTAAATATGGTGGGATAGTAGCAGATATAATGACAATGATAAAAATTTTAGCAATTTTATTACTTGTAATTTTTGCATTTTTTTATTCAGGTGGAAGTTTTAATAATTTTACTCAAGACTTACCTAATTATAATGGATTATCTACGGGTACATTTGGAGCAATAGTTATATCATTATCTGCTGCATTTTGGGCTTATGACGGTT
>Ga0101944_10000626_pt1 | contig 97870 bp, 89 predicted proteins | sample DewCreD2012metaG_FD_75245 | JGI IMG/M metagenome (GOLD analysis project Ga0101944, IMG submission 75245) | Hot spring sediment bacterial and archeal communities from British Columbia, Canada, to study Microbial Dark Matter (Phase II) - Dewar... ... | reverse complement strand
GTCCTCACTGCCTTACAGGGTCTTTTTGAAAATAGACCGTTTATGCCTCATGGTGCTGAATAGTTACGTAAATAATTTATTAATAATTTCTGAGCCAACATTTTCACTTTTTAACGAATTTTCAAAAAACGGCTTAAATTCAGGCGATTTAAAAAAGTCTCTTAAACTGCACCAAGCTCTTTTTTGCTTGAAAATATTTCCTTTTGATAAAAATTTTTTATATTCCTTATTAAAAATTTCCTTATTTTTATTATCATCATCAAGTAATTTCAAAATCTTTTCAGTTCTTTTTTTTGCTTTTTCTAAATTTTTTTTGAACTTTACTAAATCATCTTTTTTTGGTTGCCCAATTTCATAATAAGACAGAAGATATAATGAGAAAAGTAGTCTTTTTATGTAGTCACTTGAGTCTTTGTGCTTATAAAGTTGATTTACAATATATTTAGTCAATGAGTAATCAAAATGTTTCAAAACGTCAAATGTATATAAAATTGAAAAATAATCAGATGGATAATATCTTGAAGTGAAAGTAACTTGTTCCTCAGATTTAAAACCATATGATAACAAAATTTTATTTTCATTTACCTTGGACCGACTTATAAAAGCATAACCGTTATTTCTCATTTTTTTAATAAATGAGATGTCTTTATCTGGATTTAATAATTCAATAGAATTTTTTTTTTTTATGCTGTCGACTAATTCGGAAAAAATAAAACCAGCAATATTCCAAATTCTTGTGAAGTCCATTTGTCTGTCAGTTATATAGCATAACCAATGTGATAATAATTTTGAATCATCAGTAAGTTTTTCTTGATAAAAATTAATAAGGTTATAATTGGATTTAGAGCTCCAACGTGCATTGTCATAAAATGAAATAATTTTAAATATTTTATTTAACATATGCGTGCCATTCAAATATTTTGCCTAACCCCATCCCATCCTCACCACTTCGCTTTATATCCCATCCGGGGATGATAGACGAAGTATTAAATATAAATTTCCGTAATAATATACCTTCTGTCAACAAAAAATCCTTGCCTTTGTATGCCTTCCATAACACTGTTATTATAACACACTTAGTTTTAGAGGGTCATTATGAAAAATCTTTGCACAATACAGGCAGGTAAAAAGGCATACCAAATCATTAAAGAAGAAGGCATACAAAAAGAAAGGATACGATGCTTGTTGGGTGCTGCTGGTGGGCCAAAGTGGCTTGTCCTATACGGGTTTGACAAAGCCATCTACAAGCATTTCTTGCAAAAACGAAAAACGCCAGTGTATTTAATTGGATCTTCTATTGCAACGTGGCGCTTTGCTGCATTAACACAAAGGGATGGGCTAAAAGGCATAGAAACATTTAAAGAACGATACATGGCTCAAAAGTATTCGCTCAATCCTGACCGCGAAGAAATAACAGCAGAAACGGTAGCAATACTGGAACATTATTTACCAGATAGCAAAGTACAAGAGATACTGTCCCATCCCACGCAAAGGCTTTGTATTATTACCGCACGGTCAAAACATCTGCTGCGCTACGAGGATAAATACAGGCTTATGGCAGGACTGGGTACCGCTGCTGTAACCAACGCTATCAGTAAACATACAATGCAGCTACACTTTGACCGGTTTGTGTTTTATGATAAGCGGGAGTTTCCATCATTCATACAATGGAATAATTTTGCAACACAGTATATTGCATTAGATGAAAATAACTTAAAAAAAGCAATACAGGCATCAGGTGCCATTCCGCTGGTCATGAAAGGAGTTGAGTATAATTACAATGGCTCTGCGGTTATGTTGCGCGATGGTGGGCTTGTTGATTATCAGATGGATTTGCCATTGGCACTTGATGATGCAATTGCATTATATCCCCATTACAGTGATAGAATCATACCCGGCTGGTTTGATAAAGCTTTGCCATACCGAAAGCCTGTTAATGCATTGGGAAATGTATGTATGATTTCGCCGTCACAAGAGGCAATTAATGCACTGCCTTACAAAAAGATTCCTGACCGCAATGATTTTTATACATTTGCGGGCAATGACGCCGAGAGGCTATCGTTTTGGAAGAAAGCGGTGGCACTGGGCGAAATGATGGCACAAGAGTTTATGGAACTGGTGGAAAGCGGAAAAATTAAAGACAGGGTGGTTTTGTTTTAGGGCGATAGTTACTGCGTGAGGGATGCGCAGGGTGATAATCATTGACATTAATAAAAATTAGTTGATTAAAAAAGTACATAACAGTGTAATTTTTTCTTTACAAATCAGTATGGGTATGGTATACTCAAATTTGTTACTATAATTTGAATAGGGGTGTAGTATGATTTTATTAAATCCAAAAAAGTACAGTGGTACATTTCCCGACAAAGAGTCGGAAGACATTATGAAAAAAACTATTAATTTTTTTGAGTCAAAAGGCTTAAAAAAGGTTCTGGATGATGACCACAACTGTGTGTGGTATGATGACTTTTTACAGTTTCAGAAAGAAAATCAGATCTTTGCTAAACTTTTTACGCCAAAAGGGTATGGGGATAAAGACAGTCATTGGAATACCTGGCGAATTGTCAACTTTGCTGAAATTTTAGGTTTTTACGGTCTTGCATACTGGTACACATTCCAGGTTTCCCAGTTGGGGCTTGGACCAATATGGATTAGCAAAAATGAAGAGGTTAAGCAGAAAACTGCCAAGCTTTTGAAAGAGGGCGCCATCTTTGCGTTTGGCCTTTCGGAAAAGGAACACGGCGCTGATATCTATTCAAGCGACATGATGCTGTATCCCAATGGGGATGGCACCTACCGAGCCAACGGTGACAAGTACTACATTGGCAATGCCAACAAAGCTGCCCTTGTGTCAACGTTTGGAAAATTTGCCGATACCGGCGACTATGTGTTCTTTGTGGTTGATTCGCAGCATCCTAAATATGAGTGCATAAAGAATGTTATTCATAACCAGTCGTATGTTGCCGAGTATGCTCTGCACGATTATCCCATTACTGAGGCTGATATCCTTGATAAGGGTAGGGATGCATGGGATGCCTCGCTCAATACTATTAACATTTGTAAATTTAATTTAGGATGGGGTGCGATAGGCATCGCAACACATAGCTTTTATGAAGCGTTGAACCACGCTGCACACCGCAACCTTTACGGCAAGTATGTTACTGAGTTTCCACACATCAGGCAGTTCTTTGTTGATGCATACACACGGCTTGTGGCAATGAAGCTCTTTGCCCTGCGCGCAACTGACTATATGCGTAGCGCCAATGAAAACGACAAGCGGTATTTGCTGTACAATCCTATGGTGAAGATGAAAGTTACCACACAGGGCGAAGAAGTTATTAATTTACTGTGGGATATCATTGCTGCAAAAGGTTTTGAAAAGGATACATACTTCCACATGGCTGCACGCGATATCAGGGCATTGCCAAAATTAGAAGGCACGGTTCATGTTAACATGGCGCTGATTATCAAGTTCATGTTTAACTATTTCTTCAATCCAAAAGAATTCCCTGAAGTGCCGCAGCGTCTTGATGCAACCAACGATGATTTTCTCTTCAATCAGGGGCCAACAAAGGGATTGGGCAAGATTCAGTTCCACGATTACAACATTGCATACAACAGTGTTAACCTGCCCAACGTTGAAATTTTCAAGAAGCAGATAAATGCATTTAAAGATTTCATGACTCAGGCAACTCCCGATCAGAAACAGGCTGAGGATATTGACTTGTTGCTTTCAATTGGCGAGCTGTTTACTCTGGTTGCCTATGGCCAGCTTATACTGGAAAACAAGAAGATCTACAATGTTGAGGATGATTTGATTGACCAGATCTTTGATTTCATGATCAGGGATTTTTCAAAATTTGCATTGCAGATCTATTCCAAGACAAGCAGTACAGCCAAACAGCAGGAGTTATGCTTAAAGATGATAGAAAAGCCTGTTGTTGACCATGATAGGTATAACCGTGTGCTTGAGAAATATGTATATTCGTTAGTTGATGCATATAAGATGAATGAATAGCGTAATAGTTTAGTGGTAGAGTAGTGTAGTGGTATAGTGGTCCCGATTTCTTCGGAACGAAGGATATCAAATAAAACGGCAAGATTCTTCTTGCCGTTTTTCTTGTAAATTGATCCTAAAGTGCTTACGCGCCTTAAAATGACAATGCCATTTACATGAGCGAAGCTAAAAATTTATCTGCTGAAATAATACGAATATTGGAAGGAGTGATAATATCTACTCCTGGTTTTTTTACAACCTGATAACAGTAGGGGATATTTATTCTCTCTTTATAATATATCAGGTTATTAGATACTGATGTATCTGACAATTTGGTTTCAACAGCTATCCATGGCTTACTATTAACGGTAAGCAAAAAGTCCACTTCTTTTTTGTCAACATTTCGTAGATACCATAGTTCACATTTATATCCTTCACTATCGTACATAAAGTGGGCAAATTTTAAAAGATGAGTAGCTATCATATTTTCAAAACGAGCAGCCTCGTCTTCAATTTCTGACCAATCAATTAAATATAGCTTTGGTTCTTTTTTTATTGACCGTATTTTAGATTTTGTATATGGATATATTCTAAAGCAGTAATAGAATGATTCTAAAATGCTTAACCAGCGTGATATGGCTTTGTGACTTACTCCAATATCTTCGCGTAATGAATTTAATGACAAAGGAGATCCGACACGTTCAGGAAGTATATCACTGAGTAATTTCATATTACTGATATCTACGATACGTTCAATATCAAGAATATCTTCTCTGAATAAGCGCTCAATCTTTTCATTATGCCATCGTCTTAGGGTTTTATGATTTTGACTTATACAGGGTTCGGGAAATCCTCCAAAAGTATCCAATTGTAATAGTAAATCATAGTAATTAGTTGGTCCAATAGGTAATTCATCAAAAATCTGAATGTTAGTGGTTTTACCACATAATTCAGCTAATGAAAAAGGATAGAGACGATAATAATGGTATCTTCCCTGAAGTGAATCCCCACCTTTCCGGTAAATATCTAAGCGAGCACTGCCAGTTACTAAAAAATGAAATTTTTCTCTATGTTTGTCAAATTCGCCCTTTATAAAGGATTTCCAGTTTTTGTATTTATGTATTTCATCTAAGATAATAAGCTGTGCATTGCCTGGCCATTGGCTGTTAATTATATCTTTCCTGTCCTGGCGATTATCCCAGTTAAAGTATGTTGTCTGTTTATAGAATTGTGCAACAAGTTTTTTTGCAAGAGTGGTTTTGCCAACCTGACGGGGGCCTCCAACAAATACCATCTTTTGTTGCAGGTCGTTAAAGATGGGTTTTGTAAGGTATCGTTGTATTGTCATGTTTTTATTATAATAATGAGTATTTGTAATGTCAATAAATTTTGCCTGTAGGCAAAATTATTAGCTTATTTTTTTGCTTATAGGCAAAAATAGTAGCATTGGCAAAAAAGCTGTTTGTGTGGCACACGCCTGTTGGTTTTTTAATGGCTGCTACTAACCCTTATACATGCCTTATGAATTTGCACTTGACACGATTATATTAATATAACACGTATCATTACTATTACTGAAAAGAAAGAGGAAACACGTCATGAGAATGTCGCGATATCTAATCCCAACGTTGAAGGAAGATCCTGCTGATGCAGTTATTACCAGTCATAAGCTCATGATACGCTCCGGGCTTATACGCAAAGAATCAGCAGGGATGTATATCTATCTGCCATTGGGGCTTAAGGTATTACAGAAAATTATTAATATAATCCGTGAAGAAATGAACAAGGCAGGTGCATTAGAGTTTTTAATGCCCGAGCTTACCAATGCCGACTTATGGAAAGAATCAGGACGCTGGCAGACAATGGGCCCTGAGATGATCCGCATTAAAGACCGCAATGGATTAGAGTATGCACTGGCACCAACGCATGAAGAAGCATTTACCAATGCTATCAGGATGATAGTAACCTCATACAGGGATTTACCCGTAAACGCGTACCAGATTAACACAAAATTCCGTGATGAGATACGCCCGCGTTTTGGTGTCATGCGCAGCAAAGAGTTCATCATGAAAGATGCATATTCATTTGACATAGATGAAGCGGGGCTGGAGCATTCGTATCAGATTATGCGGCAGACATATAGAAATATCTTCAAGCGATGCGGGTTGGACACAATTCCGGTAGAAGCTGATACCGGTTCCATGGGTGGCAGCGACTCGGAAGAATTCATGGTTGCATCTGAGGTTGGTGAGGAGGTGCTGCTTTTGTGTGATGCATGCGGCTATAAGTCCAATCAGGAGCGAGCCACCTGTGCCTATGAACTATCGCCCCAAAATGAAAAAGAGGAACAGCTTACCATTGTGGACACACCCAATGTGCGAACTATAGAAGAGCTGGTGCAGTTTTTTGGGTGCAGTGCACATACATTTTTAAAAAGCCTTATATATGTTGCGGATGATACGCCTGTTATGGCGGTGGTGCCCGGCGACAGGGAAATAAATGAGGTTAAATTAAAAAATGCCTTAGGTGCTGTTGAATTGGTGCTTGCGCCGGATAGCGTTGTAGAAGATGTAACCGGTGCGCCTGTTGGATTTGCAGGGCCAATACTTCGTGAAGGAAAAACAATACGTATAATCTTTGATACTCAGGTCAAACACATTGTTAACGGCATTACGGGTGCAAATGAAAAAGACAAGCACTACAAAGGCGTAAAGCCGGGCAGGGATTTTGCAATCAAAGAAGAAGCTGATATTACCCTTGTGGTTGCCGGTGATAAATGTCCCCATTGCGGCTATCCCCTTACTGAGAAAAAGGGGATTGAGGTTGGGCATATCTTTAAGTTAGGATATAAATATACAAAGGCAATGAATGTCACCGTGCTTGACCAAAATGGCAAGGCAATTACACCCATCATGGGCTGTTATGGGATTGGCGTAAACCGCACCATGGCAGCGGTTATTGAGCAGCATCATGATGAGCGCGGCATTATATGGCCAATGAGTGTTGCGCCATTTCAGGTGCATTGCATTAGCCTTGCAAAAAATGATGAGGAAGAAAAGTTGGCTGAGCAGGTGTATGTGCAATTACTGCAAGCAGGCATAGATGTACTGTACGATGACCGCAAGGCAAGCCCCGGCTTTAAGTTTGGTGATGCTGATTTAATTGGCATTCCTATCCGCATTACATTGGGCAAGGCATTTTTTGGCGATAGTTCCCAGGTAGAGGTCAAACTGCGCAACAAAGATGAAAAGGTACTGGTTGCCAAAGTCGCTATCGTGGAATATTGCCAGAATCTTATTACCGAAGGGTTGCACGCGTTGGAATCGTAGATGTATGCGTTTACTGTGATATACTTATCTGCATGGGAGAAGCTATCTTAATAATCATACTGGTTATCCTGGCATTGGCGTACATTGTACACTATAGTGCAGCAATATTTAAGAAACCTCAGGACTGTGATTGCCAGCATTGCCCTATTGCTGATTGCAAAGAAAGGAAAGAGCGCCAGTGATGGCGCCCCTCTAATGCAGGAAGAGTTATTACAATTTAAAAGCTTATGCGTTGACTTCTACTTCTTCATTGTGCTTGCTGTTTAATGATTCAATGAATTTAACCTGATTTGATACAAGTTTAATCTTTGACTTGTGTTTGCCATTCTCATCCTGCCACCTGTCCTGCTTTAGGCGGCCAGTTGCCTGAATCTTTTTACCTTTTTTTATATTTTCTGCACACAAATCGGCTAACTTTTCCCATGTTTCAATATCAATAAAGGAAACATGAGGTTTTGCTTCGCCTTTTACCGGATGGTCCATAGCAATGGTAAATAGACACACAGATTTACCGGTTTTTGTTTTTCGTAAGATAGGATCGTGAGTTACTCTTCCTTCTAAATCAATTGGTTTTGACATAGTACCACCTCTTTTGTAGTATAAGATTTTTTGAATCGTCATTATATAAAACGCTTGAGATTGAAAAAATTAAGGCCTAAGCTGAATTTTTTTTATTTTTTTTGAAAAAAATTTACTGTTAATTCCTAAATGTATTTTTATGTACAGAAAATAATTAATGTACACTCCCGCCGCCTTCGGAGGCGAGAGTGTACAAGTATTTATGTTCCACAACTCCGCCTAATGCGGCCAGGGAGTACAATCCTTTCGTCAAAAATATTTGCAGGTCCATCAAAACACTAACACATATAAATTCCTTCCCAAAGTGATATTTATCTATTGACAGGCATCATGAGTATGAATTGTATATTGAAAATACTAGTGAAATAAAAGAAACATTGTAAAGAAAGGAGAAGTACATGGCACAGGAAAAAAAATCACCTAATCAGCAGCTACAGGAAGCATTAAGTGTAAAGAAGGAAAGTGCATGGATTAGATTGAAAGACAATATTAATGCTATATATAATTTTGGTGAGGAATATAAAAATTTTATAGGCAAAAATAAGACTGAGCGCTTGTGCATACGTAGTATGATTGAGATGCTTGAAGAGGCCGGATTTTCTCCCATTACCACAAAAAGTGCCTTAAAACACGGTGATGTGGTATTTAAAAATATTAAAGGGAAAAGCTTAATAGCCTGCAAAATAGGCTCTGACCCCTTGAAGTTGCGTATAATAGGTGCTCATGTTGATTCACCCAGGCTTGATTTAAAGCCGTACCCACTCTATGAGGACGCTGAGGTAGCTTTGTTAAAATCGCATTACTATGGCGGGATAAAGAAATATCAGTGGGTTAATATACCATTAGCTATGCATGGCGTTGTCTTTACCAAAGAAGGCAAAACCGTTGAAATACATATTGGCGAAAATCCTGATGAGCCGCGCTTCATTATCCCCGATTTATTGCCCCATTTAGCCAAAGACCAGATGAAAAAAACAGGTGAAACTGTCATAGAAGGCGAAGACCTTAATGTACTTTTTGCCCATATTCCCATTGATGATAAGGATATTAAAGAAAAAGTTAAATTAAATGTCTTGAAGTACCTTAATACTGCTTATGGGCTGGTGGAAGAAGATTTTATTGCTGCAGATATTGAGCTGGTTCCAGCTATGCAGCCGGTTGATATTGGCATAGATCGTGGGCTTATTGCAGCATATGGCCAGGATGACAGGGCATGTGCCTTTACGGCGTTTAAAGCGCTGCTTGATACAAAGGATTGCAAAGAAACAGTCATACTGTATTTAGCTGACCGTGAGGAAATAGGATCCATGGGTGATACAGGTGCAGAAAGCTTTGTGTTTGTAAACTTTATGCGCGAGTACATACGAAAGACTGGTGTTTCTGCTTCATGGGATGAGCTATTGGAAAATGCTTTTTCAATATCTGCTGATGTAACTGGTGCTCTTGACCCAACATTTAAAAGTGTCAATGATCCTAACAATGTTTCGTATTTGGGGCATGGTGTCAGCATTGAAAAATATGGCGGGCGTGGAGGCAAATACTCAACAAGTGAGGCTCATGCTGAGTACATGCACTATGTGCGCACATTAGCAGATAAACATGGGATTCCATGGCAAACGGGTGAACAGGGTAAGATTGATGTTGGCGGTGGTGGTACCATAGCTATGTTCATGAGCCGCTATGGCATGGATTGCGTTGATGTTGGTCCCTGTATGTTGGGGATGCATTCTCCTTATGAAGTTACATCCAAGGTTGATATATACTGCACGTATTTATTGTACAAAGCTTTCTTTGAGGATTATCGATAGGTTCATAAAATAAAAAATTCTTTAATAACGTAGAAAGAAAGATTGATGTACCATAGTTTGCTTTTACGTGATAGGTATTAACTTAAACAGTAACTATCGCATAAAATTTACTGGTTTAAAAAAAGTTCGGTAATTAAATCTTTTATATTTATAGCCATTATTCCTTTATCAAGATAGTAAGGGGTTGGTGTGTTGCAAACAATATATGATTTTGTTACTGTATTTGTCCCGTAGTAGTCAATGAGTGCATAAATATTTTTACAATCTTTTATTGTAGTATTTTCAGTTAGCTTGCATTCAATTGCTATTATTTTACCTGATGCATGTTCAAGAATAAAATCAACCTCTTTTCCATAAATATCACGCCAGTAGTAGAGATTTTGGCGCTTGCCAAAAAAAGTATAATGTTTTATTATCTCATTTGCAATATAGTTTTCAAAGAAATGCCCTGCCATTGAAGAGTTTTGTAATTGCTGGGCATGTTCAAATCCACACAAAAAGGAAGCTAATCCTGTATCGGTAAAATAAATTTTTGGTGATTTTATTATTCTTTTTCCTCTATTAGAATAGTAAGGTTCAACTAAATATACTGCACCTAATGTAGTTAATATTGATAACCACTTTTTTGCTGTATTAACCGAAATGCCAATATCCCGCGCTAAATCAGTGTATGAAAGTAAATTAGAAATTCTTAGCGCACAGGCACGCATGAAAAGATTGAATTCACGCAAATCAATCACTTTAAGAACATTGCGAACATCTCTTTCCAGATATGTTGCCACATATGATGAATACCACAGGTTATAATTTTTTGGGGATGTGTATAATTCGGGAAAGCCACCTGAAAAAATAAATTCGATTTGTGATATGTTAATATCTTTACTTACCTCAAAAAATGAAAGAGGATATAACTGTAAGATTGCACATCTGCCTGCTAAACTTTCTGAAACACCCTGCATCAGGGAAAAATTTTGTGAACCCGTTAATACGTATTGACCGTTTTTACGGTTTTTATCAATAGCAATTTTTAAGCCCTGAAAAAGTTGGGGCACATATTGAATTTCATCAATAATGATAGGGGTTGTAAAACGTGTAATGAAATCAAGCGTATTGGTGGCTGCAGCAAGTTGATTTGCAGGCAAATCAAGGGTAATATATGAAGCATTGGGAAACATTTTTTTTAAAAGGGATGTTTTCCCAACCTGCCGTAATCCTGTTAAAAGGAGTGCAGGGAATTGCTCAAAAGCCTGAAAAATAAGGGATTCTATTTTTCTTTCAATCCACATGCAGATATTTTGCAATGCAAATGCAAAAAAGTCAAGCTTAAATTATGGATTTAACCTGTTGTGCAAAATTTCCATAATTTCTTTTATAAGCCCTAAATATTCATTTTGTGCGGCAACAAACTCCTTTACCAGTGGCTTTTCTATTAACGCTTCACGAAGCTCAATTGATGTGGGGTCATTTTCTATGTTTATTTCACCAGTTCCCATTTTTTCGTTTAACTTTTTGCCATGTTCAACCAGGCGCGATAGTAACTGTAAAGCTTCTTCATCCTCATTCATTTGTGCAAGCAGTGAAAAATAGCGTGTTGCAATAGGATGCTCAGCGATACTATCGGCAAGTTCTATGGCTTTTTGCTTTATATCTTCAAGATCGCTCATTGTGTATTTCCCTTTTGTTTGTAGATTGTATCAAAAAATTCTAATACGGGTACCACTTGACTATCCCAATAAGCAAAGTCATGTCCACAAGCGCATGAGTGAAACACAACATTTAATGTAGGTTTTTCCTTTTTCAAGGCTTCATAAAAAATTTTTGTCTGGCTAAACGGAACAACAGTGTCATTGGTGCCATGGCCTAAGTACAGGGGTATATCCCATTGTGGTATCATATAGTATGGATTGTCTAAAGTTTCCCAGCGTTCTTTGTATTGTTGATATGGTCCATAGACTGCTGTCATTAATTTATCATGTGGCATGCGTGTCTGATCAAAATCACCGGAAAGGGAAGCAGCAGCTTTAAATATTTTTTTGTTGTATAGCGCAATAAGCACAGCACCCCTGCCGCCGGTGGATAGCCCCATAACGGCATTAAATTGGCTTGGTAAAAGTAAACCCCGTTTTTGCATTTCTGGTATCAGTATATTTTTTATCCACTCTGATCCCGGTGTTTTTGCCCATTTGCGCTTAGTTTCAGGAAAATATGCGGATTCATAGATTGTCACAGCCATCTCAGGCAGAATAAGATTGTATCCTCGCTTAAAAACTTCATTGCGCAGTGATGTTTCTAGTATCCAGCGTTTGCGGCTGAAATTCCAACCCGGCAGCACCAGAATGCCTTTTGCACAGTTACTATCGCTTATAATAATATCAACAGGAATTGTTTTGCCTGGGTTTTGAACTGCATCGGGCAATGAAATTGTATGTACTATCCCTGGTGCTAACGTGCACTGTGCATGCAGTTGCTGTACACGGCATAATAGCATAAGCCATGCTGTGAATGCTACAATTATTACAAATAAAAATTTTTTCATTGAACACGTTCTGCTAACATCAAATTGGAATTGCCAATACCACTGTTGTATCCATACGAGAAAGGCAGTGGCCCTTTTGACAGAGTATCAAATTTTTCTTTAAGCTCTGGCTGATAGCGATGGGCAAACAGTGGCACCGGTTTGGTATAAACTCCAAAAAATGTGAGTTTCCACTGATAGGGGCTGAAAAATTTAAGTGCCACACCGGAATCATCCTGCAAAATGAGGTCGCTATGCCGCAACGTAAGGTCCCGAATCTTTATAAATTTATTGTCGTTATGCATGAGATATGAAGCTGATTTTATGATGGTTGTATAGCGCTTGTAAGATTCCAGGTGTGGAATAAAATTGGTATAGTTAGATAGTGAATTATCTATAACATTTATCTGAAAATACCGAACGCGTTTTATATAGCCATTAGTGTCCTTAAAGAATATTTCTGCCCCCGGGATATATTTGTTCTGTTTTGTAACAGATGGCTGGGTGGTAATGAGGCTATTGTCATCAATCCAGATTTTTTTTGCATTAATCACTTCATAATCCAGTTGCCCTAAAAACCACATGATGATGCTTATCATGCTGTTGAACTCATTGGTACTTACTTCTTTTTGCATATTAATAGTTTTAAAGAAATTCATATTAAGTATTTCATTAAGAGATGCACGCAATCCCCATAATCCTGAAAAGACGCGTTCTTTGCTTACAGAATGCGGATCTGGAATTTCACCGCATGGTTCAAGTCCAAACATGATGTACTCATCCCCGTCCGGGAAAAACGCAACAGCGTTTAAGATATCGGGTCCGCTGAATGGATAAAAGATAGTTTTATTATACTTTGCAGGAAGGTTTTGTTTTCGCCATTGTTCTATTGCATCTAAATTTTTTTGCTGCAAACGGTCCCAGCTTTTTTTCATTTCATCAACATAGGCAACATAGCGCTTATCGGTAGTAATCTGAAAAAGAGCAGATGAAGGTGATATGGGTTTACCTGCTAAAAATCGTGTGGCTTCAACCAGCTTTGTATCGATAGGTGTTGCAGCAAACGGTGATTGTGTGCGTGCTGATGTATCATTATACAGGCTGCATGATACAATGCAAATTATTAAAAATAACAGGTAAGCATGTTTTAATTTTGGCATAGATACCCTTCCAGATAAATTTTATTTTTCAGTTGCACCTGTATGTATGCAGGTTATTATTTATGTCAATGATTTTATTAAAAATAGATGGCACAATGCAATCTATAGTATGATTATTCCATCATTTATAATAATCGATGGGCTTATAGAACGTTACTTTACAGAAAGCAATGGGAATGTTGCACCACCTTCCTTAAATACAGCAATAGTTGCTTTTTTACCCAGGTGCTTGAGGCCTCTTTCAATGACTTCCTGTGGATGGTTGAAGCGTTCAAAAAAGCCTAAAGCCTTAACCTCTGCATCTGTTAATGAAGGAACATAAAAATAAAGATTATGTGCGCGTATAAGCTGCATGGAATAGTAGGTTAAAAACTTCTGTTCAACATCAAGGCCAGGCTTAACTTTTTCAAGAAATCCCAGTACCCGTGCGGGGCCAAGTGTTCGCAAGATAGTACGGGTTAACCATAGTGGTGTTGATTTTTCTGGTAACGGGATATCGTCAAGTCCCCGCTGAGCACGCAAGAAACCCATGACAATGCCTTTTGGCCTCAAGGCAGGAAGGGTATTGCCCACACATTTCATGCTCTGTTTAAAATTAATGTCCATGGGTGCTGAATTAGTTATAATGCCATCCACCTGTTTTTGTAGCGGCAATCCACATATGGTTTTAGTAAATGCAACTGCTTCCCTGTGGCAATGAATTGGGTGGCCAGCAAAGCAGGCAATGATTTCCTTCTTGCTATTAAGAACTACGTTGATGCAGAATATCTCAGCTTTTATCATGTTGAGAGTTTCTTCAAGGTCAAGCCTGAAAGAATTGTTTTCTGCATCAACGGCAACCCTGTTAAAGCGATAGGGTGGTTCAGCAATAATTGAATGGTGGTGCCCAATGGTTTCAGCATATGCAACACCAGGCAGTATATTTTTAAGCCCGCCACCAAACCCTGCCCATAGGTGTGGCTCAACAAGACCTATGAGTAGAACAAGATTAGCATCTTTCAGGTGATGGTTTAAATATACATCAACTCCATGTGATGTTTTGCCAAAATAGGCATTTTTACTTTTATCAAACGCATTGTGGTTTTCCCATTTTACCTGCCCAATATTTTTTTTACCAATCTTTTCTTCCATTTCCTCTTTCTTCATTGGCGTATGAATGCCTAATGCCGGAATAACAATAGCATTGTTCTTTGTGTTACATCCGGCCTTTTTCAGTGCATCCAGAATAATATCAAAAAACTTGTACGCAGGAGTGGGGCGGGTATTGTCGTCAACTATAATCACAACTTTTTTATTTTTTAAAGCGTGTTTTTGAATTGGCTTAGCAGCTACTGGTTTGGCCAGTGCTCTTTCAACAATGTCTTTTTCATTTTGTTTTTTAAGCGATAGTTCATGTTGATGTTGTGGAATGATGACATCCCAGCTTTCAGGAATGTCTAATGATATGTGGCTAGTGCCCCATGGTAAATCTATTTTCATGGCAACCTCCAGATAGTATTTATGTTAACGTACTCCTTCTTTGGCAGAGAAAGTTTGTACATTAATAATCATGCAATACGCATAATACGTCATTGTTAATTTTTATTATAAAGCCATATATGTTGTATGTCAATATCATTTATTGTTAATGGTTTAAAATTATATTACTACCTTAGCATTTATTAAGATACTTTCTTCTAAAAAGAAATGTACCCACCCCGCACCCTTCGGTTTTGGGTGTGTACATATTTTGTATATAAAAATACTTTTAGGAATTAACGGTGCTACCACATTGTTATTTATGTTGACATTTCATCATTATATATAACATAATGTGTTGTATGTTTACAAATAACAGATAATTAGTGGATAAAACTATGGAATTATGGATACTGATTCCGGGTATCATTATACTTTCTTTTGGCTCATTTTTAATACTCTGGATTTTGGTATTGGCCTTGATTTCTTTCTTTGGTGGGTGGCAAAAGGCGTCAAGGGAACATACAAAACGAAATATTCAAAGCAGCATGATTGAACAATATTCATTTCAGTCAGTTATTTTCAATATGTTTGGTAATTATAGGAGTTGTATTAATATATCTTTTTACCCTGATGGGATTGAACTGAAACCAATATTCATATTTTCGTTTTTTCATAAGCCCATCTTTATCTTATGGGATGAAATTCAAAATGTAACAAGAAAAACATTTCTTTTCTATAAAGGCATCACTATAAAAACTCAAGCTATTGAAGTATTTATTTCAGGTAAAAGTGCTGAAAAAATTGCTGAACGATTTTCATTATAGTAACATGAGAAAAATTTTTGGTTCATCGTGACTATCTAAGCAAGGTTAAGTCTTTCCATTGTTAGTTTTTAGAAGCTTTTAAAAATAATATAATTGTGGTATTTACAAAAAATTAATGTAAAGGGTGAAAAAATGTCAAAACGACCTGGATGGTGGCTGTATATACTGGCAAAGATATGGCCAATAACCTGGATAAGTGCTCAGGCTACTCAGAGTAAGATTATTGGGCCTTTAATTGCAAAAACTTTGCTGCCTTTTTTTAGCAAAAAAAATCTCAATATCACCTATCTGCCCATAAATATAACTATCGCTCCGCAAAGCACTCCGGTGCCGTTGCGCATTGTTGAAGAAATTATACGGCGCTCTGCGCATCGTGTGATCGTTAAGCGCTGCACATGCAGGGATGCAAAACAGTGTAGTGAACACCCTATTGATTTTGGATGCCTGCTTATGGGGCAGGGTGCAATGGAGATTGACAATCGTATAGCTTCCCATGTTGGGATTGATGAGGCGATAGCTCATTTACATAAGTGTGTTGATGAAGGGCTCATCCCCATGATAGGCAGGGTAAAGATTGATAACCTTATATGGGGAGTGAAGGATACCGGAAAGCTTTTAACCATGTGCTTTTGCTGCAGATGCTGCTGTACTATACTTAACTCAGGGAAATATTTGCCACAGGAAGCTGCACAGTCAATTGTACGGCTTAAAGGCGTAACGCTTTCAGTAAATTATGATGCATGTACAGGGTGCGGTACCTGTGTTGATGAATGTTTTATGGATGCAATACGCATTGTTGATGGCAAGGCAGTACATAACGATGCATTGTGCAAAGGCTGCGGCCGGTGCGCACAGGTGTGCCCGCATGAGGCAACAACAATAACAGTTGATAACATTGATGCAGCAATAAATGAAATTAATGCACGCATCAAGCAGTATGTTAAGTATGATTAATATTTTAATTTTTATTGGATTGCTGATAATTTCAGGGTGTTACTTGTGGATTAAGATTTATAGTCATCAATTCATCATGAATTAGTCGCATGAACTGTAGAAGCAATAAATTCTTAAAACAAGTTCGGAATGAAATTTATGGAATTATATTTGAAAGGGAGGCAAAAATGGCTTCACACAAATATTTTTGGTATTTTTTAATGATTGGTGCACTTGTTCTTTGGGCTTGTGCTGTTGCACTGATTTTTTTGTTCCCAACGTCAGATTATAAAGCAGTGTTGCTTATTGCACTGTTGATTGTGCACTGTGGGGAAATTCCATATACGCTTAAGCTGCTTAAAGGCAAACTATCACCGGTAACTATCGCTATAAAAACTTTTTTGTTTGGATTTACCTGGTGGCTGCCATTTAATAAAGGCATATTGAAAGGATAACACCATGTTCAGATACGGACCATCAAGGCTGTTTGTAAAAATTGCGGTGGCACTGTCGTGGCCAATAATGATTTTAGGCAAGCGCCTGAGTTCATATCCAATTCTAAAGCATATCATTAATCCATTTTTTAAATATCCATACAATGAAGTAACAGCAATCCCTATTAATGTCTCAATAGCTCCTGCACAAAGTGTTACGCTGCCCATTGAAGTGCTCAGTGAGGTTATACGCAGAGTAAACCATATTTTTATTTTAGATGAATGTATATGCCGCGGTTTGCTTAATTGTGATAATCATCCAAAAACGATCGGATGCATGGCCTTAGGTGAGGCTTCAAAAAAAATACATCCTTCGCATGGGCATACAGCATCAACACAAGAGGCAATTGAACATATACATAAAGCTGCCAGGGAAGGATTGGTTGCAAGTGTTGCGCATGTGTGGATTGACCCTGTTGCATTCTGGTCAGTGCCGTTTAATAAACTCATGTTTATATGCTTTTGCGATGATTGCTGCTGCCTGTACCGCACGCACATGAAAAAGCGTGGTGAAAACCTGAATAAGGCATATAAAAAATTACCAGGTGTTACGGTGAGTGTTAATTTTGATCTATGTAATGGATGTGGGGTTTGTGCTGACAGTTGTTTTGTTGCCGCCATACAGATGAAGGATGGCATGCCTGTAATTGGTGATGATTGCAAAGGCTGTGGGCGCTGTGTTAAAGTTTGCCCGGTGCAGGCAATCACAATAAATTTTGCGGATAAAGAAACTCTAGTGAACAATTTAGTACAACGTATTAGTAAAGTTGCGGATATAGGATTATAAGTCTGTGTACAAATGTTGTTACGGCACATTAGTTGTAGCATTACACCACTGTGCATTGTTTCTTGAAATTTTATTTCTACATAGATATATTTGTTAAACAAACATAAAAAATGGGGATAGTTGTATGAAAATAGAGCAGCGTGTTAATTACGGGTACGTCATCTATGATGTAACCGGCGATATTACGTATGACAACTTCAAGGAAGTGGAAGATTATATAAAAAATAATATGCCAGATAATTTTAATAATATTGTGCTAAATATTGAACGTGTACCCTATATTAATAGTTCTGCATTGGGCTTGCTGGTTAAATTAATGAAGGAAATTACCATTGCAGGATATCAGTTTTTTTTAATGAATGTTAATCAGGAAATCATGGGGTTATTAAAGCTTACCAATACAGTGCAGTATTTTAAAATTATCCCCAATGAGCAGGTGCTGGTGGAAAAAGAAAAAAAGAAAGAATTGGACAAGATATTGAGCAAGGTTGAAGAAGAACAGTAGTTATGAAAAGGATTTGCATACGTTGTAGCTTTCAGTTCCCACGATGTTTGGATTGAGCTTTTCTGCAATTGTATAATCTAAACCAGATGCCACTAAAAAGGGCAATGCTTCTTCTACCACCGGTAATGGTATGTACTCGTAGCTATGCATACAGGTGGTAATGACGGTGCTTAAAAATTCATGCATCATTGCATCGTCAAATATAAAATTGCCGGTGTCATCGTATAGTGGCATGGTAAATGAAAGCATTGACGGTATATCGCCGGTGGTAAAGAACACATCAATTGCGTTGCCATGATTGGTAACATTTGCCACCTGCATAATGCCTGCAATATCATCGCTTAAGGATAATGCTTTGCAAAGTTCCTTTTTTTGGTAAAAGGCAAATTCCTGGTCAATGTTGGCAATGTATATGCGCACGCCTGAGATTCTTGTTGCAGTTACTATCGCCCCCATTTCTTTTTTTGTTTGTGGATAAACTTTTGCTGTTACGCTGCCTGTGGCTGTATAAAAGCCAAATTTTTTTGTGGCCATGTGCACAAAGCAGCCAAACCGTGACAAAAGTGGTGCAAGGCCAAAACGCACAAATCCTGTTGAATGAGTGTGGTGGCAATGGGTGACGCCCGTAAACTGGATGTCTGACTGCACAGTGTTGCGTGATAATGCCGGTGCGATAGTTAAAAAGATATCAGTTAGGGGGCAAAACGGATGCAGGGCGATAGTTGCTGTTAAAGGGGGCAATTGGCTTGGCTTGACGCTGATTGTGCCATCATAGTACGTAATATCAAGTGAAAGTTGTTTGAGCACGGACACGATATCATGTAGGTGCCTGTTGTAATAGGTGTGGGTTAGGAGAGATGCATTAATGGTTATGGTGCATTCTTTTTGCAGCACAAGCGAAAGTGCAAGTGCATGGCGTGCTTCTTTACATGTTGTTGCATGTATGTGCAACATTATTAGATTGTTTTTTCTAAGTATGGTTTTAACACATCAGGGATGGTTATACTGCCATCTTTGGTCTGGTAGTTTTCCATAACGGCTGCTAATGTGCGCCCTGCAGCAAGCCCTGAACCATTGAGTGTGTGCACAAGCACGGGTTTTTCGCCTTCTTTTTTACGATAGCGAATGCGCGCACGGCGTGCCTGATAATCAATAAAATTGGAACAGGATGATATTTCTACGTAGCGGCCAAGTCCCGGCATCCATACTTCAATGTCGTATGTTTTGGATGATGATGCGGAAGTATCAGCGCTGCATAACAACACAACGCGATAATGAAGATTCAATAGCTGAAGCACTTCTTCAGCATCGGCAACAAGCTTTTCAAGCTCATCAAATGAAGTCTGTGGCTCAACAAATTTAACAAGCTCAACCTTTTGGAACTGATGTACACGGATAAGCCCACGGGTGTCTTTTCCTGCTGCACCGGCCTCTCGCCTGAAGCATGATGATTGCATGGTGACATAGATGGGCAGGTCTTTGCCATCAAGGATTTCATCGCGGTAAAGGTTAGTAAGGGTAACCTCCGCGGTAGGAATTAATGAAAGCGCATCGCGTTCAATACGGTAGTACTCATCCATAAATTTGGGATATTGGCCAGTGCCAATCATGCTGTCGTCATTAACAATAAATGGGCCAAATATTTCAGTATAGCCATGTTTTTTAGTATGTAAATCCAACATAAAATTAATGATAGCGCGCTCAAGCTGCGCGGCTAAACCTCGATACACGTAAAAGCGTGCACCTGCTATCTTAACACCGCGCTCAAAATCCAGTATGTTAAGCTCAGTGCCAAGGTCATAGTGGGGCTTTGGGGTGAAATCAAACTGTGGTTTTTGCCCCCAGGTACGTACAACAACATTGTCGTTTTCATCATTGCCTAAAGGTACTGACTGGTGCAAAATGTTTGGAATTGAAAGCATTAATGTATTATATGTTTGTTCAATGCTTGCAATGTTTTCTTCATATTTTTTTATATCATCACCAATAGCGCGTACTTTATCCATTAACTCCGCAGGGTTTTCCCCTTTTTGCTTTAAAGCTCCTACCTGCTTTGAAAGGGTGTTGCGCTGTGTACGTAGCTCATCAATTTTTGCAATGAGGTTTCGGCGTTTTGCATCAAGCTCTTCTAATTGTGCAACATCAACAGCATCTTCCATTTTGCGGATTTTCAATGTGTGCTTAACAATGTCAATATTTTCACGGACAATTTTTGGGTCAATCATGGTAAAACCTCTGGGAGTGATGGTATAACATACACATGCAATAAAATAAACATATTATCCATAATTCAAGATTATTATTTAGAACCAGTATTTATGCCTAAGAATAAATTAATATAAAAACAAGTCAAATTCCCGCCTTCGGCGGCGGGAATTTGCATTTACTATTATTTGTACATAAAAATGCATTTATGAATTAACAGTGATTTAAAACAATAATTTTGAATGAATTTTGTCAAGAAACAAAGTGAAATTATTCAATCAAACCATACGACGTGCAGAATGATGCACCTACATACACAAATTGACCATCACCATTGTATTTTTTCCCATTTGGAAATTCCAATGTAGCATAACCGTAAGCATACTCAATAAATATACCTACATATGGTAGTATTCCAAAATCTACGCCTGCGCCAAATTGGTAGCCAAAGGATGAAGTGCTGGTCTCAATCCTTCGGTTCTGACCACTGTCGTTATAACTTATCATAGGACCACATTTTGCCAATTGACCCAATACAAAAATATATGGTTGAATGGTTATGCCAATATAAAAAGTATATTCGTATCGAATTCCTGCACATATTGATTCAAGAAAATAGTCAGATGAGAACGGATCTGTAGCAATGGTTGCATTAAACAATTGCTCAAACAATGGCGTTCGCTCATCCGTTGATGGTAAATCAGCTTTACGACCATGAGTCCGCAACCTAACCATCAAGTCCAAGCCATTGCCGTTTTCATTTCTGAAACGCCAGGGGAAAAAATCTAAAAAAATATTTATATCTTCTTCTGGAAATAAATATTCTAAATCGCTATCGTATTTACTATATACACCATATCCCACTCGCAACAGTGGTGCGCGCCACTTTAACTTTTGCTCCCATGTGTACTCCTTCTTTATTGTACCTGCAAGCTTTTTGGCTTCATCTTCTATAAACGCCTGAGGTGGAAGTTTTGATATAAATAATACTTCTGATTTGTTTATATGGAATTCCTCTGCACTTTGTAGCTCAATACGGCAGGTATAGCTTTCATTATCTTCTTCTACTATGTACACTGGCAACACTGTCTTGTCGGCTTTCATTATGTACATCTTGGTTTTGTAGCTATCCTGCACCAATGTACGTATAATATCTTTGCGCGGGATGGTCATCTTTTTGCCGTCAGGTAGCTTCACATCCATTGCTTTGTCGGTCTCTTTAATGATGTCGCCTTCAATGATTCTGCCATCTTTTAAGAAGATAGATTCAGCATAGGTTGGCAGTGTCCAAACAAACACGCACCATATAAGTACTGAACACAATAAGACCACATTGGATTGTCTTTTACTCATGGTTACCTCCATAATTTGGCTTTATGAAAGATGTTATATTGATTGAGAAGAAAATGAAATGTTTGATTATACTATTTAAATTGGTTAGAAAAGAAGGTTTTGGGGTATTTGTATTTATGTTTTGTTTACAACCTTTCATAATTATAATAAATGTTATTAAGATTGCATATATAATTGGTTGTAATATAATGAGAAGCAAAATTTTGTAAAGAAATTTTTTCTATGTATTTAAAAATATCAAAGTTATGTTAAAAACACCGTATGGAACGTACCCTGTATGTGTTGTTTTTATACTGTGTATTCTGCACACCAGTACTAAAGTTTTGACACCACGCTTTGCTTGTTGTGCTTTCAGATGAACTCCAGTAATTATTGCCTGTAAAGTTGCCAATCATTGCTTTATTTTGATACAAAATATTCAATTCATCCTTTGATGGAAGATGCCAGTCAAAGTAATTTCCTGTGCTAAGCTTACTGCATACTTTTGCAGCGTAGTTCCCTTCACCTAACACCTGTATGCACAATTGGGTATTAGGTAAGCCTGCACCTATCTCAATTCCAGTTGCTCCTGTTTGGCGGTATTGCCCGGCTGCAATTTGCTCTTCCCATACAATTCCGGTTTGAAGCACATCATTACGCATTACCTCTAAATATCGCCAACTATCGCTATAATCGTCTTTTATGTAAAACACAATGCCGCCAGCAGGTCCAGCATCACCAATGCGGTAGGGACGATAGCAAGCATACAAAACCAATGATGTAAGCATAGTATAGGTGCCACCAGGGTAGTAAATATTGCCGTAACTATCGACCCAGTAATCAAAGCAGTAAGATGCTCCATCAAAATTAATAATTGCTAAATTGCCAGTATTATGGGCGATAGTTACTATATCTCCTTCATCGTAATAAAGTCCATCATGGGGAACGGTTCCACTGTTTGCTCCGTTTGGGCGATAGGTTACCGTCAAAGGTTTAGGGATAAAATACGCATGTAATTGAATATCAGCATTTTCAACAGTGATATATTGACCTGGCTGATATATGGTCTGCGAAGATAGATGATGCCAGCCTGAAAAGCGATACCCAGCTTTTGTTAGGTTTCCGGTATTAGCTTTTATATATGCTTTCTCGCTGGATATATAGTAATTGGAATCAATTGGTGGGTATCCACTATCAGCATCCAATGCAAAATATGTGACTGAATACACAGGTTCACTGGTAAAACAGGCATAGAGTATAGTTGAAGATGTAATAGTAAATGTATATCCCGGTTTTAGTATATTCTGTGTACAATCAGAGCAAAAACTCCAGCCAATAAAAATAAAGCCTTCCTGGCGTAAATTTGTATTGGGCATTACTGTTACTGTATCGTTGTAATTATAAACATTGGTATCTATTGGGATTGTGCCATAAGCACCATTGGCATTGTATACAACAATGAATTTTTCAGTTGCACTGTGCATATCCTGATAATTAATGGCAAACTCGTCATTGTTACTATTTGTACAGGCAACAAAAAGGAATAAAAGTGCAAAACATAACTTTTTCATAGATAGCTCCTGATCAAAATTATTTGGTGTTATCTATGAATACGCTTGAAATAAAAAAATTGAACGGTAAGAGGGAAAATTTTTAAATTTGCAAAAAAAATTGAACTAAAGATTAACAGCACTAATGATATAAATAGGCTCTGACCCCTTATACTAAAATAATTCTTGAAATTTGTAGAATTACATTGCAAAAGTATAATAATTCATGTAATACTTTGGGAGGATGAACATGAATATTGAAACAACAACCTGTATTTCATATGAACATTTGGATATCATTAAATACCACGCTAAAAAGCATAAAATGACACTACGTACCTTTATTTCATGCCTTATCAGATTTGCAGCTCAGTGTGAAAAGGGAGAAATACGGTATTTTAAACAGTTACGGTACAGGCCTCGCAAAAGCGGCAGTTGGAAAAGGCTTCACTTGGTTCTTTATGAAGATGAGTATGAGTTTTTTATGGATGTTAAGAAGCTGTGGAAGATGTCGCTTGCACGGGTTATTGCGTTTTGTATAGACAATGTATTAGAAGAATTTTTGCGATTTTTAAGTAAGGAAGAAGAGAAAGATGATTATTATACCGATAACTATCGGTATAGTGGCTATAGCTTTGAGATTTCAAGGGAAGAAGGCATATTTTATTGCAAGGTATACTGGGGACCACATCCGGAAATACTAAGAAAAGCATATATGTAGGTTGATTAAATAAATAAAAAATTGGTCAGGGACGGAATCGAACCGCCGACACGGGGATTTTCAGTCCCCTGCTCTACCGACTGAGCTACCTGACCAATTGTTATGCGTGTACACTTAATGAAAGGCCTTTAAAATGTCAATACAAAAATTTCTGGCAACTGGTTTTTTCATAGTAACTATCGCTTATGCACACATACAAACGTATGCTCAAACTGAGGCTTCGCATTATTACAAAAGAGCTTTAGTCCAGTATAAGTATCAGATGTATAATTATGCAGTAGAAAGTTTGGAATTAACACTTAGCTCTGACCCTAAACATTTTGAAGCAGCTAATTTGTTGGCTAACATTTATCTAGAACACTACAATGATAGGGTCAGGGCATTGCAGTATTTTGAAAAATCACTGGCAATCAATGACAACCAACCTGCTATCCATTTAGAGGTTGGCAAATTGTATTATTTTTTCAGTGAATATTCAAAAGCAATCAGCCATTTACAGAAAGCTTTGGCACAGAAAAATGATATGGTGTATGCTCATTACTATTTAGTATGCATATATAATCTACAGAAAAATTATGAAACTGCAGTCAGGCATATTGCTTTGTGTAATGAGATAACGCTAAAACAGACACAACCTGAAATGGCAAAAGCACATGCAGCTAAACAAGAAAATGCTATTGATGCTGCACTGGCTCATTATACAAAAGTATTGGAGATAAATCCTTTAAGCAGGCAAGTTTACGTAGAGCTTGCACAGTGTTATAGAATACAGAAAAAAATTGATAAGGCTATCAAGATTCTTGAAGATTGTAAGGTAGTGTTTCCTGTTGATACTGATGTACTTTTGACGCTTGCCCATTTCTATTTTGAGTATAAACATCCAAAGCGGCGCGCATACTTCATCAATCAGGCAATTGCTCTGTGTAAAGCAGCTATTGCAATCGATAGCTCGCGCTGCGAGGCATATTCACTCCTTTTTGAAATATACAAAGAGCTTGGTGATGTTTTTTTGCGCGATGAACAAGCCAGTAAGTATAATGCCTGCCTTGAAGGTAGTAAACAATAAGTTTAATCAAAAACTATTGTCTTGTTAGCATAAACCAGTACCTTGTGTTCTAAATGTTTTTTTAGTGCTCGGGACAGTACCAGTTTTTCAATATCTTTGCCTTTGCGTATGATATCATCTATTGAATCCTTATGTGAAACGCGTATAACATCCTGCTCAATAATTGGCCCCTGATCTAACAGCTCAGTTACATAGTGGCTGGTGGCACCAATGATTTTAACCCCATGCTGATACGCTTGGTGATACGGTTTTGCACCTTTGAATGCAGGCAAAAATGAATGGTGAATATTAATAATCCTGTCAGGATAATGGGAAACAAAATCTGCAGACAGTATCTGCATATAGCGAGCAAGCACGATGCAATCAATGTCAAGTTCAGTTAAAATGGCTAATTCTTTTTGTTCCTGCTGTAATTTGTTTTCTTTTGTTTTGGGAAAAACAAAAAAGGGGATGTTAAAATATTTGGCGATAGTTCCTAGTAATTCATGATTGCTGATAATACATGCAATATCAGTGGCAATTTCGCCTTCCTTTGCCTTAAGGATAATATCATACAGGCAATGGTCCATTTTGGAAACAAAGATTGCTGTACGCTGCTTTTTGGCTGAAAAGTGAATCTGCCAGTTCATGCTATATTCAGAGGCAATTGGCTCAAAAGCTTTTGCAATATTGTTTTTTTCTATTGCAAATCCATCTAAATCCCATTCAATGCGCATGAAGAACGTTCCCGATTCCTCATCAGCATGCTGGTCGGATCGTAGAATATTGCCATTGTTGGAATAAATGAAATGCGAAATTTTATAAACAATTCCCTTTTTATCAGAGCAGGAAATGAGTAAAATGGCAGATTTTGAATGCACGTTCATACCTCATATATTATTAATGGTGGTATGAACGTTTATGTATGGATTATTCTGTGTCAAGGATTTTGTCAATTGAGTTAATCTCTGATTAAAAGTGACAGAGCCTCAATACAGCCACAATGTATAAAATATTTGATTTGACATTGTATTTTTTTTATTTACTATGTTATAGTATAATAAATATTCAATGGTAACTAGTAAAGAAATTATGAACTTGAAAAAATGATAAATTTTAAATTTTTTACATTGCCATAACGTATGAATACAGTTGAAGAAAAAATCAAAAAGATAGTAACATTAATTATCAATTCTGTTGACCCGCAGCGGATTATTCTGTTTGGCTCAAGAGCTAAAGGGAAAGCGCATAAGGGTTCGGATGTTGATATCGCATTAGAAGGCTGCAGTGTTACAACACGTGAATTTCGTAAATTAAAAGAAATAGTCGATGAAGCCAGTGGTTTATATTCGGTTGATATTATACTCCTGGAAAAAACGGATGAGGCTTTCCAAAATATAGTTAAAGAGACAGGTGTTATATTGTATGAAAAAAAGTGATTTGTATGTAGCATTAAATAAGTTGGAAAAAGCTGTACAGTCACTAAGGCAGGCAGTTGACACTGCACATAGTGATTTAGAGAAAGATGGTACAATACAGCGTTTTGAATTTACCGTTGAACTTTTGTGGAAAACATTTAAGATTATGCTGAATTACTATGGGATTGAATGTAGTAATCCACGTTCATGTATTAAAGAGGCATTTAGAAACAGGATAATTGAAGATGATGAAATCCTTTTAGATATGCTGGAGGATAGAAATATCAGTTCGCACATATATGATGAAACTACTTCTATAGAAATTTTTAATAAAGTTAAGGATATTTATATCAATATACTGGAAAAGATAGTTACTGATATAAAAGGTAAATTGTAAACAATACAAAAAGGAGGTTTGCCATGTCACAATTGAAACTTACCGCAGATGTCATAGTAATAGGTTCAGGCCCAGGTGGAGCCACAGTTGCAAGAGAGCTATCGCAGGGAGGAAAGAAGGTCATTATACTGGATAAAGGCACTGATCACCGTGGGCGCATTTACTACGGGACGTATCCCGGCGCCATGATATATTCTGACAAGATGAGCCTGCTGTTTACTAAAGAGGGCCTCAATATCATAAGCCCAATTATGGTTGGCGGTGCAACCAGTATGTACTGTGGGTGCGCAGCACCACCGCCTGCCTGGCTGAAAAAACGCTACAGGATAGATATTGATAAAGAAGTCAATGAAACAATACAGGAACTGAATATACAGCCACTGCCACCACAACTTCGGGGAATAGCTTCTACTCGCATTGCCCAAGCTGCCAGTGCACTGGGATATGAGTGGTTCCCTCAGCCAAAGTTTATGGACCCACAGCGCACAAAACATTTTCATTGCACTGCAGCCTGTATGCTGGGATGCAGGTGTGGTGCCAAATGGAACGCAGCTGAATGGGTGGATGAAGCATTGCAGGCAAAAGCAGCATTATACACCCATGTTAAAGTAAAGAAAATACTCCATGATGGAAGATCAGTAGAGGGAGTTGAAGGTACTATAGCCGGCAAAAAATTTATAGCTCACGCTCCGTATGTGGTAGTGGCAGCAGGTGGTATTGGTAGCCCGCGCCTTTTGCAAGCCTCAGGACTTAAGGATGCTGGCAAAGGCATGACCATGGATGTTACCGTCATGGTGTATGGTGTAGTCAATGATAAAGGAACTGGCAAAGAACCGCCAATGACATGGTCATGGGAAAACGATGCAGACGGCTACATGCTTTCAACACTTATTGATCCGTGGCTTTTGTATCCACTGGCAGCAATACGTGTAGGGGTTAAACCATTGTTACAGTGGTTTCAGTGGAACCATATTCTTGGGGTAATGATTAAACTTAAGGATGATATTTCCGGAGGAGTATATCCTGATGGAACTATCTCCAAACCGTTAACACAAAAGGACAAAGAGCGCCTGGCAAAAGCAAAAGCGGTATGCGAAGCAATACTTAAAAAAGCTGGTGCTCCCGCTTCATCAATTTTTATGCGTCCATTAATTGGCACTCACCCAAGCGGAACCGTACGTATTGGCGATATGCTTGATACAAATCTCCAGACAAAGATTAATGGCCTGTATGTGTGTGATGCAAGCACATTCCCTGAATCATTGGACCGTCCTACGGTGCTTACCATCATTGGATTGGGCAAGCGCCTTGCAAAGCACCTAATAAAAAAACGTTAGAGGTGCGGCATGAATGGTCTAAAACGGGTACTTGGGCTTCCGGCTGTAACCTTTATTGCTGTTGGATTTACCATTGGTGGTGGTGTGTTTGTATTTACCGGCATAGTGCTGAAAATGGTAGGGCCCGCCTTGCCGCTTGCTTATGGTCTTGCTGTCATTCCGGTGTTTTTAAGCATGCTGCCTCTGGCAATGTTAGGTTCGGCCATTCCATCTGTGGGTGGCAATTATAAATATCCAAGCCGCATGGTCTCACCCGGCATTGCGTTTGTGGGGATATGGATATATGTACTGGCAACATTCTTTGGACAGATTCCCTTATACAGCATTTCGTGTGCTCGCTATATCAGTACCTTTTATCCGGAGCTATCGCTAAAATTTTGTGCGATAGCTCTTGTTACATTGTTCTACATTGTAAACCTTGTTGGCATTAAGCCTGCTGCAACAGTGCAAGCCATTATGGTGATAGTTTTGCTCAGTGCTTTACTATTTTTTTCGTTCAGTGGCATTGTACGGTTTGATATCGCAAACCTTGCTAATTTTTTTGAAAAAGGTACGGACAACCTTCTGGTGGGTGTGGCTTTGTTAACCTTTACCTACTTAGGTTCAAATGGCATTATTGAATTGGGTGGTGAGATACAAAATCCGCAAACCACAATCCCCAGAGCATACTTCATCACATTTCCTGTTGTTACTGTAGTGTACATGTGTGTGGCTTTTGCAACCGTTGGTGGAATGCCATGGCAGAAAACAGCACAGGAAGCGGAACCACTGATTTTTTTAAGCAGGTCATTTTTAAGCAATGCCGGTGTTATGTTTTTTATTTTAGGTGGGGCAGTGCTGGCACTTACCACAACACTCAATGCCCTTTTTATTGTTGGAACAAAATCCCTCTTGATAATCATTAATGACCACTTATTGCCATCATGGCTTGGCAGCATCCATACAACATTTGGGACTCCGCATATATTGCTTACCATGATATGGCTGTTATCAATAGCTGGAATTGTATCTGACCTTTCTATGGAAACATTTGCTTCATATTCTGCATTAGGTGGTATTATTATTTTTCTGCCAATTCTTATAGCTGCACTAAAGTTCCCGCGCTTGTATCCGGATAAATACCGGCAGGCGGCATTTAAGCTTAAGGGTGCATGGCTGTATATATGTGTAATAGTGGGTTTTGTGATGATACTGTTCTTTTGCCTTGTGATACTTATTGACCTTAAAACGCTTTTTAACATTGGTTTGTTTGTTGTATTTGTGCTAAGCGGGGTCATGTACTATGCTTTGCGAAAACGCTACCTGGCATCACAGGGCATTCATTGTGAAGCAATTATGCAAAAAGAAGATTGGGGGTAAGCTGTGATGCAGTTGCCATTATATGACGTATTCCCCCCTTTACAAAAGCTTCCCCGAGTTGCGTTAGGGAATTTTCCTACACCTGTTCAAAAGCTTACATCATTTAGTCATGATAACCTGTGGATAAAGCGCGATGATATGTCTTCTGCGCTGTATGGCGGCAACAAGGTTCGGAAACTGGAATTTATATTAGCGGAGGCGATAGTTACCGGGAAAAAGAAGGTTGTGACAATGGGGGGCATTGGCACCAATCATGGGCTGGCTACTGCTATTTTTTGCAAACATTTAGGGCTTGGATGCAGATTGCTTCTGTTCTGGCAGCCTGTGACAGAGTATGTGAAAAGGAATTTGCTTTTGTTTGTACGCTATGGTGCTGAATTGCGTTATTACAAAACCATGCTGAAAACAGGCTTCATGTTTTATACAAAGGAACGATTGGCACACGATGCATACTTTTTATATGCTGGTGGTTCTTCGCCTTTAGGGACTGTAGGGTTTGTGAATGCTGCCTTTGAATTAAAAGGGCAGATAGAGAAGGGGCAGTTGCCAGAGCCGGATTATATTGTATGTGCGTTAGGTTCAGCTGGGACTATGGCAGGGTTGTGGTTAGGTGTAAGATTAGCAGGCTTAAAGAGCAATGTGGTAGGAGTCAGGGTAACTGATAGGTCATTGGGGCCTGTGCCAATTGCTAATGAAAAAAGTGTACTGTCATTAATTAACAAAACATATACCTTAATGAACAGCATCACACCATTGCCACATATACACTTCACAACGCCGGCTATATTGCATGATTATTGCGGCCAGGGGTATGGGTATCCAACCGGAGCCTGCCTGGATGCTATCGAAACAATGAAACATAATGAGCATATTCAATTAGAACCAACCTATACCGGCAAAACCTTTGCGGCAGTGTGTGATATGATCCAGAAGAAAGAATATGCTGACAAAACCATACTGTACTGGCATACCTATAATTCAGTAGATTTGTCAGATGAAGTTAAAAAAGTTGATATTAGTCAACTGCCCAAAGATTTGCAGCACTGTATTACTCAGTCGTAGCGAGTTGTTTTTTTCTTTAAAGAAGATTATTTTTAATATGTTACATGCGTTACAGAATTTGGATTCTAATTGCTTGTTGGTTATGAATAAAATAATCATAGGAGGGTGTTCATATATATCTGTATCAGAATCAGAAGCCAATTACAAGTTTTTTGTGGTAGTTGTGTTAAAATCTTAATGTTGGAGATAAAGGCACATGCTAACCTACATTCTAATGATTGCTGGAGTAATAGTGGCATATGAAGCAATCAGAGCAGTAATTAAAGAACAGATTGTGCGCAGAATTTCCCGTTCAGCTTTGCGATATATAAATGAAAACCGCATAAAGCTGGACCAATTCAAGTTTATGAATAAGTTCATAGTAAAAAAAGAACTCATGAATGATATGGAAATTCATGAAGCGATGCTTGAGCATGCAAAGGAAAAGGGGATTCGCATCGAAGATGCTGAAAAACTTGCGGAAGACTATATAGAAGAAATTGTCCCATTTTTTAATTTATTGTCATATTACAAATTTGGCTGGTGGGTAGCCAATACCTTGCTTAATTTTATGTATGAAGTTGTAATAGATCATGAAAACGCAAAAAAACTTAAGCAAATACCTGATGATCATGCTGTGGTATTTGTAATGAATCACAGGAGCAATATTGATTATGTTCTCGTTGCGTATATGCTTGCAAAAAATGTATCCATAAGCTACGCAGTTGGGGAGTGGGCAAGAGTATGGCCGTTAGAATATATTTTCAAATCGTTTGGTTCATATTTTTTAAGGCGAAAATACCGTGAGAAACTGTATCACACCGTTCTGGAAAAATATATTCAATTAATAAGTATTAATGGAGTTACACAGGGCATATTCATTGAAGGCGGCCTGACCAGAGATGGCAAGTTTAGAGATACAAAGATAGGAGTTATTGATTACATAATGAAAATAAAAAATAACCCTGAATTCAAAGGCGATGTTATCTTTGTTCCTGTTGGCATAAATTATGACTGGGTTCTTGAAGACCGTACATTAATTGATGAATGGAGGAAGGGTGAACATAAAAGTGGATTCAGGGAAAATATGGCTTCACTTTTTAAAATTCTGGTTAAGACCCCGTATCTTTTTGTTTCCAATACATTCCGCTGGTTAACCGGAAGGCTAAAGCAACATGGGTATGCCAGCGTAAGCTTTGGCCAGCCAATATCCGCTTTTGATTTTATTAATAAAAAAGGGAAAAATTTCTTTACCCTTGAACGGCACAAGCGGTTGGCTGTGGTGAAACAATTTGCTGATTTACTGCTATATAATATTGGCCAGGTGATACCTGTCACTCCGGTTTGTCTGGCAGCACTTGCACTTGAATTAATTGGTAAAGAATCTATTGCTTATAGTGAACTGGTCCATATGGTGGCTCTACTTAAAGCAAAAATGAAGCATGATGGTCGACGGATAGTTTTTGGCAAAGCTTTTCAAAGTACACAAAATGGTTTCCGTAAACTTGAAGATGAAAAGCATGGCCGTAAAAAAGAGCTGGTATCTTTTGAAAGAGAATTCCTTGATCTTGATGAAGCAAAAATAATGACCGGTGTTGCAGTTGATTTACTCAAACGCAGAAAGATACTAAGAGTAAGGGGTGGGAACATACAAATAAATAAATCAAAAGCTCCATTCATTCAATATTATGCAAATTCACTCATTCATCTGGTGCATTAATGTGATCAAATATGTTGTAATTATATTGACACTTGTTATTGCGGGTTGGCTTATATACACTATGGTTTCTTCACGACAAAAAGAATCAACCAATGTTAATAAAGGTAAAGAAAAGTGGGTTTTTCTTGTTCATGGTGTTTTGCGAAGTTCATCATCAATGTCAAAAATAGAAAAAGCCCTTCAGGAGAGGGGCTTTAAAACCCATAACTTTAATTATGACAGCAGAAAAGAAACTATTAAAGCCATTGCAAAACGCCTTCACAAAGAAATTGCAAAAGTTTCTGGTCCGAATGTGGAGTCAATAAACTTTGTTACCCATAGCTTTGGCACCATAGTTGTGCGATACTATTGTGGAAACCATGCCTTAAAGAAAAAAGGGCGATTTGTTATGATAGCGCCTCCCAATAAGGGATCACAGTGGGCAAGAATTTTAAGCAGGATTTCTTTATATAAATGGGTTCTTGGCATTGCAGGTGGCAAGGTTCAGGATGTTGAAAGTACAATACCCAAAATCATGTCCCCGCTTCCCATGGAATTTGGTGTTATAGCTGGTGGCACAGGTATGAAAATGGGCATTAATCCTCTTTTGCCTGGTGATGATGATGGAACCATAACAGTTGAAGAGACAAAACTTGAAGGCATGAAGGATTTTATTCAGATACGTGGACAACACTCGCTGCTTCTTCTTCAGCAAAGTGTGATTGATAATGTTATACATTTTCTTGAAACAGGGGTGTTTATACATTAATTGACCTTACGAATTTTATTATTGTATTTATATATAAGTATAGTTAAGTTGCATAACTGACTCAAGTAATATAATGCTGTACATAACAGTAATCATCCTGAAAAAGCAACTGCAAGTGAGTTTTGAAAAACATATATTAATAAATCCATACCAAGTGCATAGTGCTAGTTACATAAATATTGGAATCAACTACACCATAAAAAGCAAAAAATCCAATCAAAATTTGGCAACTTGTAAATGTTTTGGTATTTTTATCTATAAATAATACTATATCTGAGGTGAGCTTATGGCAAATACGCAATGTGAAGTGCCAGCATTTAATCCGGAAGATAGTGAAATAAAAGACATCCTTTCGCAATACAAAGTGATAGCTGTTGTTGGGTTATCCGATGACCCATCAAAAGATAGTAATCGTGTTGCAAAATATCTGATTGATCATGGTTACACGGTGGTGCCGGTCAATCCCACAAAAGAAACAATCCTTGACTTGAAATCATATCCGGATTTGAAATCCATACCTTTCAAAGTTGATATTGTTGATATATTCCGAAAACCTGCTGATGTTCCACCGGTAGTGGATGAGGCCATTGCCATTGGGGCAAAGGTTGTGTGGATGCAGTTGGGCATTGCTCATAATGATGCTGCAAAAAAGGCAAAGGACGCAGGCTTAAAAGTAGTGCAAAGTAAATGCATTAAGATAGAGCACACACGTTATTTTGGCGGGGGTGAGCCTCAGGTTAGTTTCAATTTACAGTAATATCATTGCAAGGAATTAATATACAGTAACTATCGCCCATACATTATTTAATCAATGATCTTGTGAGGATTTAAAATACCGTGAGGGTCAAAGGCTTTTTTTAAGCGCTTGTAAAGCGATAGCTCCTGTCCAGATGCAAATTTTTGTAATGCGTCTTTGCGTATAAAACCAGTCCCATGCTCTCCGGTAATTGTCCCGCCGTGTTTGTACGCCTGCCCGTAAATAGTCTCTTTGAGCGTTGGTACCAGAGCCTTAAACTGATCATACGGCATGTCATTTTTCAACACATCAATGTGAACATTGCCATCGCCGGCGTGGCCAAACATGATGGATTGCAGCCCATAAGGGGTCAGAGCCTCTTTGACACCCGTTAAAAATGGCACAATTTCAGAGCGGGGGACAGAGCAATCCTCAGCTAAAATTACCGGGCTTTTGGCATGAATTGCTTCACGGATACAGCGCCGAGCTTTCCACAGGCGCTCTTTTTGCTCAGGGGATTGTGCCACCAGGATGCTTTCAGGGTCAATTGCTCCCAGTGAAAGAATTTTTTGTAAGTGCGTGTCAATTTCTTCCTGGCTGTCGCCGTCTAATTGGATGAGCAGATGCGCCCGCGCCTGTGGATGGGGCATGGCCTGCCCTAAATACCATGAAGCAAGGGTCAGAGCATCCTCCTCCATAAATTCAAGCACTGCAGGCCTGATACGGTTGATGAGCAATGTGTACACCATCTGTGTTGCATCTTTTAGGCTTTGAAACGGTATGAGCATATCAAGCGTAAGTGCTGGCGCAGGTATAAGCTTACAATAAATCTTTGTGATAACTGCCAGTGTCCCTTCTGAACCAATGAGTATGCCGGTTAGGTTATATCCCGTGGCATTTTTTATAAATTTACCACCATGCTGTATGATACTGCCATCGGCAAGGACAAATTCAAGGCCAGTGATGTAATCCTTTGTGGTTCCGTACTTTACTGCACGGGGGCCTCCGGCACCTTCGGCAACATTGCCTCCAATGGAACAGGAATCTAAGCTTGCCGGATCTGGCGGATACATGAGTCCATACTGCAGTGCTTCTTTTTGCAGTTGTCCGGTGATGACCCCGGGCTGGCAAACGGCTATCATGTTTTCAGTATCTATCTCAAGTATTTTGTTCATCTTTTCTAAGGATAGTATAACACCACCAGCCACGGGCACTGCACCACCGGTGACACCTGTGCCGGCACCGCGCGGTATGACCGGTATCCTGTACTCACTGCACAGTGAAAGGGCTATGCTGACATCCTGAGTGCTTTGTGCATACACAACTAACCATGGATTGCCTTTAAGGTCAGAGGTTTCATCCACCGCATATTTTTCAAGCACATCGGGGTCATCATTAACAGCTGATGCTTGCAATGCTTTTTGTAGTTTGTTTTTTAGCTTTTGTATTGTTGTGTTCATACCAGTTGTATTATTCTTTTAATGTGCAATATCTATTTGATAGCAATGTGGAAAAAAGTGCAATTACAATTACCAGTGTAAGCCCGCTTATAATATAAAAAGCAAATTTAACAGTAACTATCGCACTTAAAGATGCCATGATCATGGGCCCAATTGTTTGCCCAATCCTAAGTCCCATGCCGTTGAGTGACATGATGGCACCGCGGTATTGTGCTGGCGCTGCTGCAGTTAAAAGCGATAGTAAACTGGGATTGTTGATTGCATTGGAAGCGCCCCCAATGATGATTGCTAAAGCCAGCCAGAAGTAGTTGTATGCAAAACCAGCGATGACAAACGATATGCAAAGCCCTATGAAGCCGTACAGTATGAGATTTTTTTCTGAATAGCGTTTTGACAGTATTTGTAGCTGTGACGATGTTATAGCGGTGACTATTGACATGAGAGACATGAATAGCCCAATTGTTGCCGAAGTCCCTTTAAACCGGTATGATATGATATAGGGGAAATAGGTAATGATGGGCCCATATAAAAGTATGAATGTCAGCACGGTTGTTGACAGGAGTCCAATGACATAGGGGCTTTTTACTATATTCAGTATTGCGGAAAAATAGCTTTTAAGGGATGATGTGTTTACGGGTTCGGGGTTATGTAAATGAAATATGGCAAACCAAGCTACAATAAGTGCAAGGGCAGACAATAAAAAGGGGTAATTCCATCCTATAATACATAAAAAGCCGCCAATGGCAGGGTAGGCTGCAGTGCCTATATTTAATACACTGGCATTGTATCCAAATGCAATGGTGCGGTCTTTGCCTGTAAACATATCGCCAATGATGGTTGCATTAATTGCTCCTAATGCAGATACACCTATGCCCTGAATAAACCGGAGTATAAGCAGCAGGTTGAAATCCGTAATAAAAAACATTATAAGGCCGGTGATTCCAAATATTAATAGCGATGGTATGATGATTATTTTCCTGCCAATTCGGTCAGCCAATACACCTAACATTGGAGTAAGGATAATGCCCGGCATAGTAAATACGGTTATCATCAGTGTTACGGATGAATAGGGTATATTAAAAAATTGTGCCATTGGAGGGAGTGCTGGTGTAATGTTGGTAACACCCATTACTACTATCAGGGTAATGCCAAAAGCAATGAGCAGATTTGTATCAGTGTAGAGTTTTTTTTGATGTTTCATGACAATACTAGTGTTGTCTTTTTACCTGCATAGATAGTATACATGCAACAATAACAATATCTAATGAACGTTATAGACATTGTTTTAATTCAAGCACAAAACAATGGCACAATCGTAAAAACATATAAAGCATTATAAAAAAATTTTTTGATATGATATAAAAATCATTGACAATGAATTTTTAGTTGTCTCATAATAGAGCAATAGTTTAATTAAATGTTATAAAATGTAATACAAAAATTTGTATACTAAAATATTATCAAAACAAGTGAGAGGAGGATTGGATGGCACAGTTTAAGTCAGAATCTATGTCAGCTGTTTTTCAGGAGCAGGCGGCAAAGTTAGGAAGCAAAGCCTGTGTATCATATAAGAAAGGTAACCAGTGGGTGGATATCTCCTGGGCCGATATGAATACCATGGTACATAATATGGCTTACTTTCTAATGGATTTTGGGATTAAAAAAGGGGACCGGGTTGCAATCTTTTCACCAAACCGTTGGGAATGGTGGATTGCAAGTTTAGCAACAACATCAATTGGTGTGGTGAGTGTACCAATTTATGCTACTAACTCTGCTGAAGAAGCACAGTATGTATTAGAGCATTCCGGTTCATCAATTTGCTTTGTTGGAACCGAAGACCATGCTGACAGGGTTTTAAAAGTTATCAAAAAGTGCCCAAAATTAGAACTGTTAGTTATTTTTGATGATCTTTCAAAGAAAAAGCAGGGTGTTATAACCTTCAAAGAAGCATTGGAAAAAGGTGCTAAGAAGGCAAAACCTGCTGAATTTGACAAACGTTTAAAAGCTATCAAACGTGATGATGTTTCAACAATTATTTATACTTCAGGTACTACCGGTAACCCTAAAGGCGTAATGCTTTCGCATTATAATTTCTTTTCCAACGTAAAAAATGTTATGGCTGATATGGGTAAATTTTTTGGGCCGGATGATGTGTGGCTATCATTTTTACCTTTATCACACTCGCTGGAAATGACATGTGGTTTTTACGGGCCAATCTGGGTTGGTGCCAAAGTTGCATTTTCTGAAAGCATTGAAAAGTTGCTGGATAACTTTAAAGAAGTTCGTCCTACCGTCATTATCAGTGTGCCACGTATTTATGAAAAGGTCCATGCCGGTATCCTTGCACAGGTTGCTGCTGCACCAGGATTAAAGAAGGCAATTTTTAACTTTGCACTTAACACTGCAAAGAAGAATTTGCCATATGTATGCAGGGACCTGCCACGAAAAGGCTTGTTTGCATTCCGGTATAATTTAGCTGACAAGCTGGTATTTTCTAAGCTAAAAGCCGCTATAGGAATGGATAAGATGCGTTATGCTATTTCTGGTGGTGCTCCGCTTTCAGTGTCAGATGCTGAATTCTTTATTGGTATGGGAATGAAGATACTGGAAGGTTTTGGATTAACCGAAACCACACCAGTATTGACCTATAACAGGCCATGGCTTATAAAGCCAGGTACAGTGGGTCAGGCTATCCCTGAAACTAAAATAAAGATAGCTGATGATGGTGAGATATTAGCAAAAGGCCCGCAGATAATGTTAGGCTATTATAAGAACAAGGCTGCCACTGAAGAGGTTATGACCAAAGATGGTTTCTTTAGAACGGGTGATATTGGTGTTATTGATGAGGATGGTTGCTTAAAGATAACTGGACGAATAAAGGATATTATCGTCACAGCAGGTGGAAAGAATATATCACCTCAGAATATTGAGAATAGCGTAAAGACATCGCCATATGTTGAGCAGATAGCAGTTATTGGAGATAAACGTAAATATTTAAGCGCGCTCGTGATTCCAAACTTTGAAGCATTGTCAAAATGGGCAAAACAGAAAGGTATAAGTTTTTCAAGCAACGCTGACCTAATCAAAAATGAAGAAGTCAACAAGCTGATTGAAGGTGAAATTGCAAAATATACCAAGCAGTTCTCACGAGTTGAGCAGATCAAGAAATTCACGCTGCTTGAAGCTGAATGGACACAGGCAACAGGTGAATTAACTCCAACACAGAAGGTAAAACGAAGAATTATTGAACAGAAGTATGCCAAAGAAATTGAGGCAATGTATCCGCCCGATATTGAGTAAATACAATATATTATAATAAGTTCTTAAGAGGGGCAGGCTTAAAACCTGCCCCTCTTTTTGGTGTAAAAAAATTATTAAAAAAGCTTGAAGTAATTATTTATGCATATCAAAATATAGCATAGCAATAAGCACAATCTATATGATTTATTTAACAAGGGGGTTTTATGGTTAAAAATGTTTTAAAAATTTTAGGTATTCTAATCCTTATTTTTATTATTATTTTAGTTGTAAAAGCGGTAACTATTTCGCCTAAGCAGGTAGAGGTAAGAGAGGCCTTCCCGTATAAAATTGACACTATGAGTGTTGCGCAACATCTTTCGGAGGCTATACAGATTCAAACGGTATCCAATCAGGAAACATCAAAGACTGATGTTAAACAGTTTGAGCAATTTCATAAATTTTTGGCAAAAACATACCCATTGTTGCATAAAAAGCTTAAAAAAGAAGTTGTTGCAGGGTATGCGCTACTTTATACATGGAAAGGCTCTGACCCCTCCCTGAAGCCAATGTTACTAATGGCACATCAGGATGTAGTGCCAGTTGAGGATTTGACCAAAGGTGAGTGGAAGTATCCTGGATTTTCAGGTACTATAGCTGATGGATATATATGGGGACGAGGATCGCTGGATATTAAAAATCAGTTAATTTCTATCATGGAGGCAGTTGAATTTTTAATAAATAAAGGGTTTGTTCCCAAGCGGACAATTTATCTGGCATTTGGGCATGATGAAGAGGTTGGCGGCCAGGGTGCCAAAGCTATTGCAAAACTTTTAAAACAGCGCGATGTTCAGTTAGAATATGTGCTGGATGAAGGTGGTGCTATTATGGAGGGCATGCTACCCGGTGTAGAAAGCCCTATAGCGCTGGTTGGCATTGCTGAAAAAGGGTATTTAACCGTCAAGCTGACTGTCAAGGGCCAGGGAGGACACTCATCCATGCCGCCGCATCATACTGCATTGGGAATACTGGCACAGGCGCTGGTAAATGTTGAAAAAAATCCATTTCCAAAGAATTTTGACAGCCCTGCACGGCAGATGTTTGAATATGTTGCACCCCATATGAAGTTTCCCTTGCGTATATTGTTTGCAAATATGTGGTGCTTTAAGCCACTCTTAAAATGGCAGTTTGAAAAATCCGAGTCAACCAATGCTATGATCCGCACCACTGCAGCCGTGACCATGGCTGGTGCAAGTGAAAAAGAAAATGTGTTGCCAACGCAAGCCTGGGCCATGATCAATTGTAGAATTCTTCCCGGTGAAACCATGGATAGTACTATCGCTTACTTGAAAAAGGTAATAGGCAATGATGCAGTTGCAATAGAGGCTACCCCGTGGTCTAATGACCCATCACCGGTATCAGATATACAGGCAGGGTCGTTTACTTCAATAGTAACTATCGCCCGACAAATAAATCCTGATGTTATCACAGCCCCTTATCTGGTGCTTGGTGCAACCGATTCACGGCACTATAATGCCTTAACTAATCAGATATACCGCTTTTCGCCCGTTAAGATGAATGCTGAAGATTTGAAACGTATGCACGGCATAAATGAAAGAATCAGTATATCTGATATGGGTAAAAGCGTAAAGTTTTTCATTGCGTTAATTGAAAAAACTCACATGTAACATGTGTGGCAGATTTGCACAGATTGAACCTGTGGATGTTATTGCACAGCGTTTACAGGTTGAAAAAGTATTGGTACAACACACTGCACCGCGCTACAATATTTGCCCTGGGGAAGATATTGTGGCGCTGGTGCAAAATACGGATAAACAATTAATTGAAATCCGTTGGGGCCTTATCCCCTACTGGGCAAAAGATCCTTCTGCATTTAAACCATTAATTAATGCCCGTGTTGAAACTGTTATACAAAAGCCCAGTTTTAAACGGGCTTTTTTTAACAATAGATGCATTATACCTGCATCTGGTTTCTATGAATGGAAAAAAGAAGGTGCCAAAAAGACACCCTATTACATTACTGTGGAAGATTTTTTTGGATTTGCTGGCATCTTTGATGTTGCTACTTTTAATGATAAGCAAGTACAAACCTGTGCCATTCTTACCACCCAGGCCAATGAACAGATGAGTGCTATACACAGCCGTATGCCTGTCATTATACGGCAATCCGAATTTGAACAGTGGATACACACCAAAACATCAGTGGAAGTTTTGGAAAAGCTCATGCAGCCATTCAATTCCAAACTTGTTATATATCCGGTATCAACAAAGATAAATAATCCTGCGTATAAAGAATCTGATTGCATTAATAAAGTGTAATAAATTATGGGCGATAGTTACTGTTGAAGGGAGCCTTTTGCCATGATGCCATGAATTGCTGGAGCCTATCGTTATCTTTGCTTTTGGAAAAATTACTGAAGTTGCGATAGTATCCGTATAAGTTCACCCATGGTGTAAGGTTTTCGCAGGATTGCATCAAAGCCATATTCCCTGAAATTGGCAATAATTGGCTCATTGGTATAGCCGGTTGTTGCTATTAATTTGCAGGAAGGATTTAGTTTTCTTAATTCATTGACTATCTCAACTCCGCCTTTGCCGCCTTTTATAGTAAGATCAAGAATTGCAACTGTGAATGGTTTATTCTGCTTTTTGGCATCTTTAAAAGCTTTAATGGCATCATCGCCATTGGCAACAGTTACAGCAGTACATCCCTGTAGTTTAAGCATTTCATTAAGTGATTCAGCTATTAATGCATCATCATCCATGATGAGGATATATGATTCAGAAGGTGTGCAGCAAAAATCTATAACTTCTTTGTCTTTGATTTCATCTGTTAAGGCTACTGGCAGATAGATTTTAAACAGTGTTCCTTCCTTTGATGAATTAACGGTAATGTGACCATCATGCTTTTTCACTATTGAATAGGCAATTGACAATCCCAATCCATGCCCCCCATCCCGCGTTGTGAAAAAAGGATCAAAGATATAGGGCATAATATCAGTGGGGATCCCTTCACCGGTATCATGAATAGATATTTCAATAAAATCGCCTTTAACAGGCAACTCAGGATTGTCAAGAGTTACATTTTTTGCTGTGATAGTAATTGTGCCCTGCCCCTTAATTGCCTGGCGTGCATTGAGAATGATATTATGAATTACCTGTGAAATCTGGGTTTGGTCAATAAGCGCATTGTGCAGATCATTTTCAAACTCAAAATTGCACCGGATGGGTGAACCACTCAGGACAAATTCAGCAGTATCCTTAATGATATTGATAAGAGAGGTGGATGCCTTAACCGGTGCACCTCCTTTTGAAAATGCCAATAGCTGTGTTGTAAGATCACGTGCCTTCATAACAGCTTTTTGTGATCGTTCGGTTGCTTTTAGTACCCGTTCGTTATCGGGAGATAGTTGTTCAATAATTGAAATATTCCCTAAAATTGCACTGAGCATATTGTTAAAATCATGCGCAATGCCTCCCGCGAAGATACTCAGCGATTCATATTTTGCTGTCTTTATAAGCTCTTCTTCATAGCGCACCAGGTCAGTAATATCGCGAATATCAACAATGCAGCCGTCAATTTTATTTGCAACATATAATGGTGTACAAATTATATGTGTGTGATATATATCACCATTATTTCGAATAATGGTATGCCTAAATAGAGAAACTGGTTTTTCTGAAGATAGAACCTGTGTTACCGGGTCCGGATAATGTGTATTGGTTTTTGCATTATAAATTTTACAATGTTCTTTAAACTGCTTTCCAATTACATCATTGTGTAATCCAAAAAGTTTGAGTGCAGAAGCATTAATACTTGTGATAATCCCATTTTCATCTGTAACCACTATCCCATCTGCTATCGATACAAGTATAGCCTGAAGCCGGGCGGTTTCCTTTTGCAGATTAATATTGCTAATCAGAAGTTCCTGTTGTGTCTGTTCAAGCTCTTCATTAATTGCAGCCAGTTCCTCATTCATTGCTTCCAATTCTTCGTTAGTTGCTGAGAGTTCTTCATACTGGCGCTGTATTTTTTCTTCAGCTTTTTTGGCATTTAGAATGCCTAATTTATGTATTGAAAAGATAAAGTATGAAATAGCAGCCACAAATGTTAAGGATAAGCTTGCATCCATGAAATATTCAACTGCTTCCCATCGGCCTAAGCCCAAATAAAAACGAATATACAATGTAAAAATAATGAGCAGCACCATGTTTGCAGAGTAGTAAAACCATATACCCCTGCGCCGTTCAATAAAAAGGAGTGGTGTGTACACAAGGCTTGCTGCAATGAGCGTTATTGAATCAAGGCGCTGCAGTACAGGGCCACTTTCAAAAAATATTACAAGCCACAATGCTATCTGCACACTTGCAAATGAGATATTGGCAGCAAATTGAAATTTGCCATTTCTAAGAAGTATTAGTGAGATGATACAGGATGTTATAACAAAACCAAACGGAATAAGGATACCAGGGTCGGTTGTGCCACGGATAAGAAAATAGATGCCCAAAATGGTGCAAACGAATATTAATGAAAAATTGAATAACAGCGCTGCCCATGCCTTCAGTTGCAGCACAATATCTTTATCTTTGTATGGGTGTAAAAAATAGCTGTCAGGCAGATTCATAGCAATCCCTTTAGTTCATATAACGGCAATTTATGGACAAAACATGATAATTTTGTATAGTTTTAATATACCTCTTCATGCCTTTGGCGGGGTATATTTTTATATACAAATAATAATTAATGTACACTCCCGCCGCCGAAGGCGGCGGGAGTGTACATGTTTTTATGTTAAATTATTTTTAAGGAATAAATACTGTATTAAATTTATTATTTTACAAAACTTTTGTTGACTAAATCTATGTATAGTATATCTTCGTAATCAGGGATGAACATGTCAGGTTTTTCATATTTCTAAAGGGGGCTACTCATGCCAATACAGCTAATCGTTTATCAACTGCTGCCACTGAAAGCGCCTTTATACCTTATGGCAATCAAGGCAGGGTTTCCCTCGCCGGCGGATGACTATGTTGAAAAAACACTGGATTTACATGAGCACCTGATACGCCATCCGGCTGCCACCTTCTTTGTGCGCGTATCGGGCGATTCCATGGCACCACTCATTACCCACGGCGATATCCTGGTAGTGGACAGGGCTCTGACCCCGCATTCTGGCAGCATTGTCATTGCAGCAGTAAACGGCGAGCTTACTGTCAAGCGCCTTATGGAGCAACATGGCAGCAGCATGCTGGTAGCTGACAATGATGCCTACCAGCCCATTGCTCTGACCCCGGAGGTTGACTGTACACTGTGGGGAGTAGTGGTCCATGTCATTCGTACGGTGGCATGACCATGTGGTACGCACTGGTTGACTGCAATAACTTCTACGCCTCGTGCGAAAAGGTGTGTAACCCCGCGCTGTGGAAGCGCCCCGTGGTGGTGCTGTCAAACAACGATGGCAATGTCATAGCGCGCTGTGCATTGGCCAAGGCGCTTGGCATAGCAATGGGGGCGCCGTTTCATCAGTGTAAGGAAATAATTGCGCGCCACAATGTTGCGGTGTTTTCGTCAAACTATGCGCTGTATGGTGATATGTCGCGCCGTGTCATGGAAACGCTTGCAACCTGTGCCCCGTATGTTGAGGTATACTCAATTGATGAAGCCTTTTTGCTGTGTGATATCCCGCTTGCTGAGGCTACGGACTATGCCTTACAGGTTAAACGCAGGGTTATGCAGTGGACGGGCATTCCTGTTTCGATAAGCATGGGCGCAACCAAGACGCTGGCAAAGCTGGCAAACCACATTGCAAAAAAGCGCACAGAAAACGGCGTGTTTATTTTAGCGGGCGATAGTTACTGCCAATCGTTGCTTGAAACAATAGACATTGCTGAGATATGGGGCATAGGCTCCCGCTACGCCCGTATGTTGCGCCAGCATGACATCTGCAATGTGTGGCAGCTGATACATGCCGATGACAGCTTCATAAAAAAGACAATGACGGTAGTGGGATTACGCACTGTTTACGAGCTTCGTGGTATTCCATGCATACAGTGGGAGGATGCCCCGCCGCCAAAGAAAGCTATTGTAAGCTCGCGTTCATTTGGAAGCCCGGTGACAGAGCATGCACAGCTTAAAGAGGCGGCGGCGCACTACAGTGCCATTGCCGCAAGCAAACTGCGAAGGCAACAGGGTGCTACTGGTGCAGTTACCGTATTTGTGTCAACCAATCCGTTTAAGGATGAGCCGCAGTATAGCAGTAGTGCAACGGTTGTCCTTGATATGCACTCAGCGTATACACCGGATATCATTGCAGCAGCACACACAGCGTTGTGTAGCATCTATAGGCAGGGATATCGGTATAAAAAGGTGGGCATTATGCTTACCGATATTGTCCCTTCACAGGAACTATCGCCCACACTATTTACATGCATGATTAATTATGAAAAGCGCTACCGCCTTATGCAGGCACTTGACAGCGTCAACCGTCAACATGGCCGTGGGACTGTGTATTTTGCATCAGAAGGCGTGGTCAGGCCGTGGTCCATGCGCCGGCGATACCTTTCACCGCGCTATACCACGCACTGGGACGAGATACCGATTGTTACATGATATCGTGGCACACCTGGTTTTTCCCGTTTTTCTTTGCCTGGTACATAAGTGTGTCTGCACGGGTTATTGCTTCATTAATGTTTTCGTTTTCTTTTAAGAAAGTTGCTCCGCATGAGACGGTGAAGTGTATTGTTGATCCATTATGTTCTAAAAAGGCATTGGATATCAAACTACATAATTTGTTGCCTATGGTTGTTACTGATGCTAAATTTTCCACAAAGATAATACATACAAATTCCTCGCCACCCCAGCGCGTGATGATGTCGTATGAGCGCAAATTATGCAAAAAGGTCTGAGCAACGCTTTTAAGCACTGCATCGCCACAGTCATGGCCGTATGTATCGTTTATTGTTTTGAAATTATCAATGTCAAAAAATAGGATAGCGGCAAAAGGCTTTGTAAGCTTCATTTCTAAGTAACGGGGATAAAATATGCTTTCAAACCCACGACGGTTGTAAACGTTGGTGAGCGGGTCAATGAGGGCAAGTTTTAGTAAATCATGTTTTATTTTTTGTTGCTGGAACAAAACAGGATAAAAAATTTCTATTGCGCCAATCTGTTTACCATCTGAGTACCATGGTATTCCTTTTACATGCACTAAAAGCCTATATCCTTCTTTGTGGTGAAGGTATACATCATCTTCAACAATCTGCTGCTTATGAATAGCTACCTCCATAGGGCAGGAGCCAAGGCACAATTCATTGCCATTCTTATCGGTATGGCGCAAAATATTATCTTTACAAGATTTTCCTATTACATCATTAGCAGTAAATCCGGTAATGTTTTCGGCGGCATTATTCCAGAAGATAATATTTCTATTAAAATCAAGGATGTATATACCGTCATTGATTGACTGAAGCAATGAATTTGTGTAATTATCAATTATCATAGTAAAACCTTTGTGTATTGTATATTGCTTTATTGTATAATCCTTGTATTTTAAAACAAAATATATTTTTGTGGAATTCATTGAGCATCAGGGTTTTAATGATATAACAAATAAAAATAAATATCAATAACAATATAATATTAAAAGAAAAATGAAAAGAAAAAATTGCGATAGCAAATGACACTAATATTCAATGTTTAATGTTAAAGCGCATGCCCATACGCCCTCCCTATACAAGGGGTCAGAGCATTGTATTTCTATTGACAATAATAAAAAGATGGGAGTAATGTTGAAGAATTAAATGGAAAAATCGCTGTATGATACACTTTGAACATATCCCTGATGATATTTTGTTGTATATTGAAAAATTACAACAAGCATTGCACAAAGATGACAATGTTGTTTTTGCCTACCTTTTTGGTGGACTTGCTAAAGGTACAGGTAATCACATTATTTCCGATAAAGAGTTTCGAACACCGGTAACCTATGCAGATGCATTTAAGGTATTATGTGAAAATGGTATCATTACCAATGACATGTTGTTCGTAATGGAAAAAATGGCTAAATTTAGAAATATTGTTGTACATCAATACGAAAACATTGATGCTGCAATAATCATAACAATATTAAAAAAGCATTTAGACAATTTTATGCAATATAAAGATGCTATAACACGGTATCTTAAAAATAGTGTGTAATAGTATAGTGACTTAAAGGAGCAGGTGATATGATCGATGCATCGGTGATAATGATACTGGCAACAGTAGCTTCGGTGTTTTTGTGGACAACCCTCATTTTTAAGATAGTAATGAGCCCTTTTGCCATACCAACCAAGTGGAAATTGTTAGGCATACTTTTTGTTTTTGCCTTGTGTTATATTTTTGTGCCCTATTGGATTTATTCATCATTTCAATTGAGTGGATACGGTGTACCTTCACTTATTATGTCTGCGCTGTTTGTTGGTCTTTGTGTTATGTATGCATTAATAAAAGCTGCTATAAAGCGGTATGACAAGAAAAAGTAACTACTCAAAAAAAGTAGGCAAGAAAAATACTTAAAAAATACAAATTAGTATTGACATTGGCTATTATTATTCATATTATCATCGAAAATTCTGTTTGAAAAACCGAAATTTCAAAATTTTTATGATACTTGATCGCAAATATGACAAACATGAGATACATAAACGGATTAATTATTATTCCGTAACGGCTATCGTTGGTCCAAGGCAATCAGGAAAAACAACACTTGCAAAAATGTTTTCTCCTGATAGTATATTTGATTTAGAAAATCCTGTTGATTATAATGCGCTTGAAAATCCGTTATTACAATTAAACCAAAAAAAAGGATTAATAGTAATAGATGAGATACAACGGAAACCTGATCTATTTCCAGTATTACGATATCTATGTGATACAAATCATGAAATAAAATTTTGTATTTTAGGTAGTGCTTCCCCGGATTTGATTAAGAAAGCTTCGGAAAGCCTTGCTGGGCGAATTTCGTATTATGTTCTTTTAGGATTTAGGAAAGAAGATTTGCCAGAAGAACTTTTACAACACTATCATTTCCGCGGTGGCTTTCCCCGTTCACTACTTGCACCAGATGATGAAACAAGCAATCAATGGCGAAAAGATTATATACAGGCGTACGTAGAAAGAGATATCCCACAATTAGGTGTTAAATTGGCACCATATAGTGTATTAAAATTTTGTCAGATGATTGCACATTACCATGGCAATATTATTAATTTATCAGAGATTGCCCGATCATTTGGTATTTCTGATACTACCGTGCGCCACTATGTAGAGATTTTATCTGGTACGTATATTGTGCGTTTACTGCAACCGTGGTACAAGAATATAAAAAAAAGATTAGTAAAAAGGCCAAAAATTTATATCAGGGATTCTGGTATATTGCATTCATTGCTAATGATTGATTCAAAGGAAGCACTGAGTAGGCATCCAAAAATAGGCGCTTCATGGGAAGGTTTTGCACTTGAAGTTGTAAGCAGGGCTATTGGGAAGCCAGATTATGAGTTATACTTCTATTCAGTGCACAGCGGTGCTGAATTGGATCTGGTATGGGAACATGACGGCAGAATATGGGGATGTGAATTTAAATTTTCCGATGCTCCGGTGCTAACAAGATCAATGCAGCAGGCAGTTGAGGATTTACAAATTGAAAAGCTGTGGGTTATATATCCTGGTAATAGACACTATAAACTTTTGGAAAATATTGAAGTGGTGCCGCTGCACAGCATTCCACCGGTGTGGAGCTATTAAAAAATTTTACACCTTTTTTGCTTTGTTAAATATATTATTTTAGTAGAATTTAGTAGAATCATGCATACTATGAAACGATAGTATATTACATTATATTTTTAGAGGAGGATATATGCAAAAGTTTATTATTTCCGGATTAACTGTCGTATTAATATTTGTAGCACCTGTTGCCTTTGCAGCAACAATAACAGGAACAGCACCCCAGTTAAAGGTGTATATATCACCAAATTGGTATACAATAGATGTTTCAGCAGAATTTAATTCTGCTATTGCCGATGCAAATGCTGAGCTTGCCAAGTACAAAGATCAGGAAGATTTGGCAACGGGCTTTGCCAATGCCAATATGTATTCAACCAGCGCAGCAACACAGCAAGGATACCCAAACTACAGCTTGTTTGCCATTACTACTGGTGTTATGGTTGGTGTGCAGGCTCCTACTACCAATATTGACTATTATACTGGCGGCAAAATTGAAGATGATATAAAGGCAAAGGGGGATCTCTATGCAGGTGTTGCCGGCAGTGTAGCGGTTAATGTAGGAATTAACATTGGGTTTTTAGTACCGGGGCTATATATAAATGGCAAGTTTGGCAAATTTGACAGTGCCTGGGTATATGATAACGATGATTTTAGCTTCAATACATTTATTGCAGGTGTAGGCGTGCAGTATAGCTTGTTTGATGAAATGGGTACTGGACTTTTAAAATGGCGCGGGCTTGTTATTGGAAGCGGATTGGTATATCAAAGTACAAAGGTAGCATATAAAGTTGAATTAGATGCAGAATATCAAAACTTTAGTGCGAATAATGTTGGAGGTACTGGTCAGAATGTTACCGGTGATGTTGTTGTTGACCCTTCATTTAAGGTTACCTTGGACATGTACACACTCAGTGTACCATTAGAGCTTACCACGGCAGTGCAATTGTTGTGGCTGTTTAACCTTACGCTTGGTGCAGGTGTTGATGTAGTTACCGGTAATGCTGATTTAGTGTTGAATGCAGCAGCGGATGCAACTGTTGATAATATAGCAGTTGGTGGAACACCTATTAGTAAAAGTGACTATGAGGTTACACCAGGTAATCTTTACATAGATGGTTCTACCTTGGGTAAAAAACCTTCGCTGGCACGTGCTCGCGTTATGACCGGTGTAGGTTTTAACTTAGGGCCGGTCAAAATTGATGTGCCAATTATCTATTATTTTAAAAGTGGTGCAGCAGTTGGTGTGACAGCAGGTATAGTATGGTAGAAAAAAATGGGGGTTTTAAAAACCCCCAATGTGTATTACAAACGTGCAATCAGGTTATCAATATCCCCAACTATCTCAAAGCCAGCGTGGTTGCCGGTATCATCAACAATTACTTTGTTACCATCTTTTAATGTACAATGAATATGTGCATCTAAGCTTTCATAGATCTTGGATTGCATAGATCCGTTGTATGGTGCTGGCAAGGGCTTGCCAGGTTTTCTTTGAATGGTTATTGAAGCTGATATGTTTTTTTTAATGCAATTAATTCTTACCAGTGAATCTGTAACGGTGAGTTTACACTGTGCTTTATTGTATGTGGTAAATGTATACAGCCTGCCTTTATGCAGCATTGCAATGAGAAAGCCTGTAAACTGTGACCGTTTCCACGGTATTGTGGCAATAGATCCAAATATGCTTGCACCAGCTATGCTGAAATGATTTGCCTGAAACCATATATAGGCTTTAGGGAATGATTTTCCCCAGTCTTTCTCTATGTAACCACGCCCACCAGTAAAATCCATTAATTCGCCATTATAGCTGATAGTACCGCTTATGGTGTGATCCATACTTAATACTGCATGGTTGCATTCCATGGTTGGGACAAATGCATACCATCCCATAGCGCCGGGTGAAAGCAATGTGATTGGCCATGGTGTGCAATTATGAAATCTTAGATTACCGTTAATAGTAAGGGTATCGGTTGTAATAGTAAGCGATAGTGAATCAAGAGTAAAATGATTGCCGGAGATGTTCACTGAAAAAGGATAATATGTTATGCTGAATTCTTCTATTGGGTATTGGATAAAATGAGGTGTTTTGTCTTTTCTGAATATCTGTATAAATGCATACGATTTCTTTATATCCTTTTCAATAAAAACCCCGGGAATTACAATAAAGCTATGCTTTCCATGTTTATCAACGTTTTTATAGTACCAACCTTCAAAATAGGGCCCCTTTTTGGGATTATGGTACCATTCAGGATGCCAGATTAATCGTAATCTATGAAACATATATGCTTATTATTATAGCATTATTTCATTATTCAATCAAGCAATTTAATAGGGTCATATCATGTGTGAATGTTTAAAGTTCAATGTTCAATGTTCAAGGTTATGGGGTCAGAGCAAAGGTATTTGAAGGGGCGTATCGAGATGCATCCATAGCGCCCATAGAAGGGGTCAGAGCATATTGTAAAAAAATGCTTGCAATTATTTATAAATATGGGAGTATATTCCTATAAAAATAAGGAGTATATATGCTATATCCAAGATATATGAAACAGCGCCTTCAAGAAGCAATGAACTATTTTCCTGTTGTGCTGTTAACAGGAGCTCGTCAGGTAGGTAAATCTACGTTGGCAATGCAAATGCTAGATAATTATGTTACAATGGATGATATCAATATGTACTTGTCAGCTCAAACAGATCCATATATGTTTATTGGCAATTTACGAAAACCTGTAATTATTGATGAAATCCAAAAATTGCCCCAATTATTGGTATCAATAAAACGTGATGTGGATAGAAATAGAAAAAACGGGAGCTATCTGTTGACAGGGTCAGCAAACATCATGTCATTTAAAGAAATTACTGATACACTTGCGGGAAGAATAGCAATATTGGAATTATTGCCTTTGAGTGGCAAGGAAATAATGCATAAAAATGACAATTGCATTGAGGTATTATTTAGTAGACAATTTGATAAAGTGGAAAAAAATACAATTACATTGGAAAATATTCTCATGCATGTCATAAATGGGATGTTCCCTGAAATACAAAAAATTGATACTATACAGGGACGATATCTTTGGTTCAGCTCATATATACGAACTTATATCGAGCGTGATGTGCGCGATATAGGGGAATTAAGAAATTTAGATAAATTCATCACCATGTATAACATACTCACTATGTATAGCGGCAATGTAATTAATAAAACAAATATTGCAAGTGATGCAAAGATAGATATCAAGACATGCGAAAATTACCTGAAGCTGTTACAAATGGTATATCATATTTATTTACTCAAACCATATAGTAAAAACATTGGCAAACGTTTTATCAAAAATAATAAGTTGTATTTTGCTGATAGTGGAATTTTGTGTCATTTACTTGGTATACATAGCATTGACGATTTTCTATCATCGCGTTTTAAAGGTAATATCTTAGAAACCTTTGTTTTTAATGAGTTTATTAAATCCATGCAATACACGCAAAAACCTGCAACAATATATTTTTACAGAACCATTGATAAAGAAGAAATTGATTTTATTATTAAAACTGGAAATGTAACAATTGCTATTGAGGTGAAATGTGCACAAACCGTCACAAAGGATGATTTTAAGGCTATTATGAATTTCAAACAGTTACAAAAAAATTGCATCGGCTATGTAATTTATTTAGGTGACGCTATACTTCCCTTTGGCAATGATTGCTATGCAATGCCTCTACGGTTGTTTTTTTGATTATTAGATCAGTTGCGTTTTAGATTTTCTCCCCAGTAACTATCGCCCCCTTTTTTAATTAATCTTGACATGCTGCAGCGTTTTTGTATTATACTGCGATAGTTACTAATAATAAGAGGACTATGCAAACCGATATCAAAGCCTTAAAACGAAAAGCTAAAGCGCTGCTTTTGTCAAAAGATATCCCTGCGGGGAAAATGGATATTGTGCGCGCTATACTTGCCAATGACCGTATTCTTGAGGAAGAGAAATACAATGCCATCATAGATCTGGTGAAAAACTATCCCGATAAGCCAGTGAAGCCGGTTGCCCCGGGGAAAGTTGAAGTACGTGGTGAAGGATTTAAAAAGAAGGAAGAATATAATTCTAAAAACACACCGTATCTGTACCAGAAATATAAGCATACAAAGCTTTTTAAAAAAAGGCTTCTTGTCCATGCAAACAATAAGTTTGGCATTGGATTTTTGCGGCGCCTTGTTCCAACTCAACGCTTTTTGAAGCTAGCCCAAAAATTATTTGAACTGCACTTTTCAATGCGCCAGCGCCTGTACCGTGTGCTGTGTGACATTGTCAATGACCAGTCAATCTCTGACCCAAAAATTTTTAATCACTGCGTTGTCCTTTACAATGCGCTTGCATCGTCCTGTTTAACTGATAAACAATATATTGAGCTTAAATGGACACGGCCTGAGGTGTTTAAGCAGCTACTATCGCCCTATATGGATTCCATGCTTAAGCTTTCCCTGTGTGATGCCCAGACCAAAGAAACAATGATTCAATTAATTGACCAGAAACTGCGGGAAAGCCAGGATTTGCAGAAGAATGAAACAATGAACAAAAAGAATCTGACTATTGAACAATATATCTATGATTTCATCACCACACTGAGATGCTTGCTGTATCCTTCCAGCACCAATGAATGCTCTTTGACTGTTATCCTGAAAAAAGAAGGTTCATTGCCGTCATTTGAAGCATTCTGTACTGCCTGTGTTGAGGCTCTGGTACTGGGAAGGCCAGTTGTGTTATCTGATATAATTACCTTGTTTGATATTACTGCACCAAAGGTTTCAGATACTAACTGGAACTTTGATCACGATGAGTTGGTAAAAGCAGGAAAAGATCCTGAATCGCTCAAAAAGAAAGCAAAGGAAGAACTGCACAAAAAGCTTGACCCTTACGATGAATTATACAGGTTGCTGACCTATGCCCCTGAGGGGAAGGAAATTGCCATCCAGGGATTTGATGATCAGCGTAAAATGGTGGATAAACGCAATGAGGTTTTTGATGATGTGTACAATAAAGACATACTCATTGCACTTGAGGGAATGCTTTTGGGATTTGTCAATGAATATGGCGCACTGCTTGATGGTACAACAATATATTTTGAAAACAACAAAAATCACTGTGAAGGGTGCATCTTCACTGAAAACTACTTTTCACATGAGCTTGCACGTTTTTCCGAGATACTTTCAGAAATTAATACCTTCAGGTCCAATAATCCCACATTCCATGTAACCCGCGATGAGTTAATGGAAGGGATTAATAAAAAGAAAAAAAGCCTGTATCCCATTGAACGATTTATGACAGTGATTGGCGATATGTGCTATGATATTGGCATTGAATTGTTTATCCTGTACAATCGCCATCGCCGATGGGTTTTAAATGGCTCACCAGGCAAAGATGATGCGCTGATGCGTACGGCATTTTCTACACACACATCAGGTTTTTTGCCATTTGATGATAAGGAAGCAATACCTATCCCCTTTTCCGATTGTATTATAACTGGTTTTTCAAAATTGCGCCCCTTGTCAAAACTTTTGCTTCATAAGCCGGTAATACATCCCACGCTGCGTGATGGGGTCTTCCCGCAGATGGTTGCGTATTGCCTGCAGGTGGCACATATATGCCTCAATGACAGGCTTTATGGCATCTTAGATGAACGTACAAATATACTATCGCAAATCCGGAGTCTTTCATGAGGCGTTTGATAATCTTTGCTATGCTACTTTTTACGCTTCGTGTTGAGGCAGCGCCACGGGTTCTGGTACTCAAATCGTATCATGATAATCTTACATCACTCCTTGATGCATATCGTATCTCGTACATTGTAAAACGTGCATCAGTTGTGGCGGGCGATAGTTCCCTGTCAGGCTTTGATGCTGTATTTATACCCTGCGGTGTTGAGCAGCCTATTGAGGCAAGCATTCAGGTAATGGCACACGGGCAGCGTATCCAGGGCGTTGCATTAAAGGATGATTATGCAGGCATAGATTATAAACGATTACAAACGTTGCTGCAGGATTTTGTAAAAAGCGGTGGCAGATTGTATGCTGCAGGTTATTCATATAAGTTTGTTGAAGCATTGGGATGTTCATTGTCATTTTTTAATAATTTTCCTCATTATGGCACCAGTGGCAAAATACAAAGCTTTTTGAATGATGATTTTGCTTCATTTGTTTTGCATAATGACTTACAACTCAATGTCAACTATAATGGGTGGGTGGCATTGCAGAAAACCAATGCGTCCATACTTGCTAAAGGTTATTTCCCAACAGTTGGTGGCCAGCGTGAAGGACCTGTTGCATTCTTTAAAAAATATGGCAATGGGGTGGTCTATTATTCGGTATACCATTCAAGTGAAGATTCACTGTATATGCGCTATTTTATTTTACGAACAGCCTATGGCATGTTTATTGATGAACTGCTACAAAAAGCGTGGTACTGGGGTCAGAGCATAGCATTATCAGTGGTTGACACATTCAAGGCTGATGAATATGCCCGCAGATATACGTGCACATTGCCCGGAGGCAATGTTACCATATATCTTCCATCCACATACCCCGTGCAGGTTGATATTTTTGCAAACAAAAAGCTTTTAGGTTCATGGGATAGCGGTTTTATTAATGAAATATCATTTTATAACCCCACAACACAGGATGTTACAGTGAATGTGTATCAGTGTAACAGGGCGCCATATAAGCCCTTTGCACTGGTTATTGCACAGGGAAGGCGAATACTGCCGTATATGCCGGTAGTGCGCGTTAGCATGGGTGTTATTGCTGTTATTGCACTTATTGGATTGACATGGAGAAGGATGCATCCACGAAAGTTTACCGGAAAGCGCCGTTATTGGTTCAGGGATGGTCATATACTACATAAACAAAAATAAATATATAATTGTATATTCCCACAACAAGTGGTTGGTATATAACAAAAAAAGCTTGCAATTGAAGCTATACAATTAATACATATGTTTACATTTGACAAGGTCGGGAACATCACAATTCATTAATGTACATATGAACAATAGTCTAATTAACCGTATATACTGTTATATACAGGCTTAAACCTTTACAAAAGTGAATATTTTACTAAGGGAGCTTGCCATGGGTAAGATTATATCCATTTCCAACCAAAAAGGGGGTGTTGGAAAAACCACTACAGCCGTTAATCTGGCTGCATATTTAGCAGAAAAAGGCAAGCAGGTGCTGGTTGTGGATATTGACCCGCAAGCAAATGCCGGATTTGGACTTGGCGTCAACGTTGAGGAAATGGAAACAACAGTGTACGAAGTGTTGCTGGGAACCATTCCCGTGCAGGATGCTATTTTCAAAACAACTATCGAAAATCTTTATATAGTTCCTTCCAATATGCATTTAGCCGGGGCGCAGGTTGAACTTATGGATATGGAGGATAAAGAGTATTTACTGAAGAAGGCTCTGGAAAAGGTGCGTGACACGTTTGATTTTATTCTTATCGACTGCCCGCCATCACTGGGAGTATTGACATTAAACAGCCTGGTTGCATCAGATTCAGTTATTATTCCGCTACAGTGTGAATACTATGCGCTGGAGGGCTTAAGCCAGCTTTTGAAAATTATTTCCATGGTACAGGATACGCTCAACCCAAAACTGGAAATTGAAGGGGTGCTGCTGACCATGTATGATCCGCGTACCAATCTTTCACAGCAGGTAGTGGCGGATGTTAAGCAGTTTTTTCAAAACAAGGTGTTTTCGGCAATTATTCCCCGTAATGTGCGGCTTTCCGAAGCACCATCATTTGGCAAGCCAATCAATTTATATGACAGAACATCAAGCGGCAGCATAAGTTACGAGCAGTTAGCAAATGAATTAATACAAAGTGTGCGATAGTTACTGTTAATAGATTTTATAAAGGGAAAAAGAATATTAATGGCTAAAAAAGTTTTAGGCAAAGGATTGGGAGCAATCATCACTACTTCGCCAACCCCGGTAAGTGATTTTGAAAAGGTACTGCTTCAGGATAAAGAGCGCGTGGTAGAAATACCTGTTACATCAATAATGCCAAATCCTGACCAGCCACGTGTCCATTTTGATGCAGCAGAGATAGCGGGATTGGCACAATCCATACAGCATGTGGGATTGCTGCAGCCAATCATTGTACGAAAGCAGGGTGAGGAATATTTTATTGTGGCTGGTGAACGACGCTGGCGTGCATGCAAGCTTTTGGGTAAGCCAACTATTAAAGCCATTGTCATGAACACAACCGAAGAGCAGAATCTGACTTTAGCATTAATTGAAAATATACAGCGAACCAACTTGGACCCCATTGAAGAAGCAAAAGCATATAAGATGCTTGCAACGCGCTTTAAACTAAAGCAGTCAGAAATAGCTGACCGTGTGGGCAAAGACAGGGCAACAGTTGCCAATATTATGCGCCTTTTGAATTTACCAGAGCACATACAGGAGGCGTTGCAGGATGGAAGGATTAACGTTGGGCATGCAAAACTGCTTCTGGGTGTTTCAGGGGATGAACAGGAGGCACTGTTTGACAGGATTATTCATCAGGGGCTGTCGGTACGTGAAGTAGAAAAAGCAATAGCCGAAACACCAAAAACTCCTGGTAAAAAGAAAAAGAAAGCAAAGGATGCACATATACGGAAATTGGAAGAAGAGTTAATCTCATTTCTGGGTACCCGTGTTGAGATACGGCATTCAGCGGGAAAGGGACGCATTGAAATAAGCTTTTATTCGCTTGATGATTTTGAACGTATTGTGAGCATTATCAAAGGTGACAGGTAGTTATTCTTCTATATCAATACGGATTTTTTCCACCTTATCAGTTTCAGTGTCAAGAATGGCAACAGTATGTTCCTCTCCGCGGTATAGCGAACCAGGGTTGATGATACGTGTTTTCCCGCTGACATAGTTTTCAAAGATATGGGTATGCCCTTTGATGATATAATCGTATTTGCCACTGTTAACAGCATCCCTGAACATGGGTACGTTGTTGCCATGAAACACCATAAACTGCTTACCATCCATGGTAAACTGGCATGAATGTTCAACGCAGCCAAATCCGCATTCGTTTGCTATAGCGTTTATTTCTTCAACATCGATGTCGCAGTTGCCCAGCACAAATTTGCCATCAAAACCCTTGAACAGGGAAATAATCTTGGAAGAGGTAAGGTCACCAGCATGTATAATAACAGATATATTGCGTTCTTTGAATATAGCAATTGCCTTCTGGATAAGCTCAATATCATTGTGTGTATCGGATATTAATCCAATCTTCATAAAGCCTCATGGTGTATTAACTGAGTAGCGCACCTACAGGAACCTTATCGTCAACTTCAATCAAAATAGGTTTGTCATCTTTTGACAATTTTGCTGCCAGAAGCATCCCGTTTGATGTCCGTTTAAACAGTGTGGCTGGTTTAAGGTTTGCTACTACAATTATCTTTTTCCCAACAAGGTACTCCGGACTATAATGAGGTGCAAGCCCTGCAACAATGGTGCGGGTATCCTTGCCGGTATCTATCTGCAATTCAATAAGTTTGGATGAGCCTTCAACTGCTTGCGCCTGCAATACCCTTGCAATTCTTAGCTCAACCTTCATGAAATCCTTAATGTCAATAAGGCCTTCAGCTTCTTCCATAGGTTTTCCCTCTTTTTGTGGTTTTTGGACTGCCTTGTCGTTTTCTTTTTCAAGACGCGGGAACAAAATTCCAGGGTTATCAATAGTGCTATCTTCAATAAGCGCCGTAAATTCTACAAGCTTTTCAACCGGATATTTCACAGGCGCTTTTAGTGCCTTAATAATAACAGGCGATTTTGTGATGCATACAGGTTCAAGGAGGTACGCTATTGCATAGATACCCTCTAACAGATTCCTGAGAAGCGACTGAAGCCTGGCGGTATTTCCCTCTTTGGCAAGCTGCCATGGCTTATGTTCGTCAATGTATTTATTGCAGTATCGTATGAAATCCCACAGGCGCTCCAGTGCCAGATTAAACTGGAAGCCTTCAATATAATCAAAATATTGATTCATTGCATCATTCAGTGCCTTTTGCATGGCATCCCGGTCTGCGGGGCTGCTACTGTCAAATGGAGGCACTTTTGCATCGCAGTACTTTTGGACCATATTGAAGGTACGGTTAATGAGGTTACCTAAATCATTAGCAAGGTCGTAATTAATACGGTTGATTATTGCCTCTTCAGAAAATTTAGCATCAAGCCCAAAGGTCATCTCGCGTAAAAAGAAATACCTGATTTCGTCATTGCCGTATTTTTCCAAAAGCTGTGATGGTGTTACCACGTTTCCTAATGACTTGGACATCTTGGCGGTTTCCATATTCCAGTAACCGTGTACATTGAGGTGCTGGTAAGGCTCAATACCAGCAGCTTTCAGCATGGTTGGCCAGAATATGCCGTGTGGTTTAACAATATCCTTTGCAATAATATGATTTGATACAGGCCAGAATTTTTTAAACAGATCACTATCGGGATAACCAATAGCACTGATATAATTTATTAATGCATCAAACCATACATATGTCACAAAGTTATTATCAAAAGGCAAAGGGATACCCCATGAAAGGCGTGCTTTTGGGCGTGAAATGCATAAGTCCTCAAGCGCCTCGCCTTCAAGCATTGCAAGCACTTCGTTTTTATAGCGCTCAGGACGTATAAAATCAGGATGTTCATTAATATAGTCAATCAGCCATTGCTGATACTTGCTCATTTTGAAAAAGTAATTATCTTCCTTAATGAATTCCAACGGCTTCTGGTGGTCGGGGCATTTGCCATCAACCATCTCTTTTTCGGTAAAATAACGCTCGCAGCCAAAGCAGTAGTAACCGCCATAGCTTCCAAAGTAGATATCGCCATTGTCATATACTTTTTGCAATACATACTGCACCACTTTTTTATGGCGCTCTTCGGTGGTGCGGATAAAATCGTTAAACTTCAGGCCCATTGACTGCCATTGTGCTTTAAAGATGGCACTTATTTTGTCAGTATATTCCTGTGGGTTTGAATTATTCTGCATGGCAGCTTTGACTATCTTGTCGCCATGTTCATCGGTGCCGGTTAAAAAGAAGGTTTCATAGCCGCGCATTGAATACAGGCGGTTTACAAAATCAGCCACTATGGTGGTATAGGCATGGCCTATATGCGGTTCTGCATTGACATAGTAAATGGGCGTGGTAACATAAAAGCGCTTTTCCATTGATTATACCTCTTCAGTAACTACTTCCAGTGAATGTTTTATTTTTTCTATTGCTTTATCACTCAATGCAAATGTCCCGTTTTGGGTGCGAATTTCATCCCTGTGGATGGCAACTGTATTGGAGTTGTGCTTCAGTATTAATGATTCTTTTAAGCTGTCAATGGCTTCCACCACAAAAGGGATATTATTAACAATAAACTGAAAGCCCGGGCTTGGCAGCGATTCATTAATCTCACGATAAATATGGTATTCATATCCTAAACAGCACAAAAGCCTCCCGCACATGCCGGAAATTTTCAAAGAGTGTAAATTCATATTCTGGTCTTTTGCCATTTTTATTGAAACTGGCTCAAACTCTTCTTTAAGATTAACACAACACAACTGCCTGCCACAGGTGCCATATCCTCCGCACATCCGCGCCTCATCACGAACGCCAATCTGGCGCATCTCAATGCGGGTTCTAAACACTGCAGCTAAATCGCGCACCAGTTCCCTGAAGTCAATGCGCCCGTCAGCCACAAAGTAAAATATGATCTTGGTTTTGTCAAAAAGGCTTTTTACCATAACAAGCTTCATATCCAATTTTTTTTCAGTGATTTTGTCCTTGCACACCGCAAAAGCCCTGTCTTCAAGAGCTTCAATCTGTGGCAGAAGGCTTAAATCCTCCTGAGTGGCAAGGCGTAAAAGCTTGCCGTTAACTTTTATTGATTCGTCAGGCAGGGAAGACATTTTCTTAAAAACTCTGCCCATATCTATGCCATGTTCAGTTTCCACAACACACAAAGAATTGCGTCGTACAAAAAGATTGTTTGTATATACATAATAAACTTGCTGACTGCAGCGAAGCTTTACACCTGTTATATCCATAGGTAACCTTGCACAAAAAAATTATTTAGTAAAACATAAAGAGTATAGCATACCTTTCAGTGCCATTCTAATATTAATATTGTGGGAAATACCCCTGCGCAGTTCAAGTAATATTTTAATAATTTCTACGGCATGTGTTTGGTCAAGTGTGCTGTGTAGCCATGGCACTGAGCTTTTAGTGCTGCAATGCAGCCTGAATATATTTATTAAAATGTCAATTGTTCTGTACGCACCAATCTCCTGAATAATGGGCGATAGTTCATAGGAAAAAATCTCAGGCTGGCACACAAAGCTTGCTATAGCGCTGTATGCTTCTTTCAACTGTGAAAAGAGAGCATCACGAGCAAGGGTCAGAGCATATGAGGCAGACCCTCCTGTAACAGGGATGATGGAATCATACTTTTGCCTGTCAATGCCACTTTTTTCCAGGATGGATACGAGGTCGCTATCGCTTAACGGATGAAAGACATACTCCGTGACACGTGAATGTATAGTTGGCAACAGTTGATTACGTTCAGAGCTAATAAGGGTGATATAGGTATTAGCAGGTGGTTCTTCAATGGTTTTAAGCAGCGCATTTTGCGACTGCATGTTCATGCAATGGGCGTCATTAATGATGATGACCCGCTTATTGTGAACGGAAGCCAAACTTACGCGCCCAATAAGCCAGCGGATACTGCCTTCCTGTTCGTCGCTGCCTATGGGGATGTTGCCTTTTTCATTGGGTTCAATCATAATAACGTCGGGATGCGTACCATGGTCAATCTGCACGCATGAAGGGCAGGCACCACAGGCGTTTTCACTGGCACACAGCATGGTTTTGGCAAGGTTTATTGCACAAAGCTTTTTGCCAATGCCTTCCAGCCCTGAAAAAAGCAAGGAATGAGGAAGGCTATTATTTTTTGCACCATGCAATAGTATCGATTGCTGAACAGTATTGCCTAAAATTTCTGTCATGATTTTAGTGGGTAAGGTCCAGGATTAATCCTCTGATCTCATCAAAGGTTTTTAAAATGTCAAAAGCCTTATTATGTGTTATATAGGCTTTTGTTATTTCTTCAAGCTTATTCTGTATCTGCTGTATCACCACAAAATCTGCACGGTCACGGCGTTTTCGCTGTAAGGTGTTTACCACGTATTCTTCACTCACAAGGATTTTCAATATACGCTGTACCAGCGCCTTATACCGCTGCATGTTGTACAGCGATGGATCAGCCATAAATTTTTTTTCCTGATCTTTCAGGTCATCTAAAAGCTCATCTAAGCTTTCGGGCAGTGAAAATTCAACGGTACCCTCAAAGGTGGACCTGAACGTTGAGTGTGTACCAGGAGATTTTGTGCCTTTTTTGCGTTTAACAATTTTTTGTTCTTCTTTCTTGGGATTTGGGGGCACTATCTCAATCATATCATTCCTGCCTTTTATTTATGACGCAGTTACCCTCAAAAATTACGCCGTCTTCCATGATAAGGCTTGGCGTTATGACATTGCCGTTGATAGTCCCGGTTGACAGCATAATCACCCGTTCTGTGGCATAGATATTTCCTTTCACAGTGCCGCCTATAACAACCACGCGTGCCTTTATGTCGGTTATGGCTTCGCCTGTCTGCCCAATAAGCACCTTCCCATCGGTGGCGATAGTTCCCTTGAATTTACCGTCTATACGCAGCAAGCCGTTGATGTTAAATTCGCCCTTGAATTCAGAACCTTCGCCTATGATGCTGTTAACAATATTGTCTTCAATATTAAATTTATTTGTCCGTGCCATATTCTGTAAGTTATCGTGTATTGATTTTATTAAAACTGTACTTTATCTGTAGTGCAGGATACAATACAAAATAATAGATTAAAACACAAGTATTATTTATCACAGTTAATTCCCAAATGTATTTTTGTGTACAAAAATAAATTAATGTACACTCTCGCCGCCTTCGGCGGCGAGAGTGTACAAGTATTTATGTAAAATTATTTTTAAAAAATAAATACTGATTATTCATTATACTTATCAGTGTTTCTAATGTGACATAAAATTTTTGTGCCAAGTTTATTATTATCGGAAAAAATTTTAAATTTTTTAATAAAAAAAGCTTGCAAAATTTATATTTACTTATAATATAAATCCAACGGAATAGTCTGCCCAAAATCAAGGAGGAAACCATGAGAAAAACAATTTTAAAACTCCTGGAATATGGTTGGCCGGACAGGATTATTGCCAGCTACCTTATGATTAAGCCTGCTATTGTCAAGTACTATCGACGCAAGTACCGTATTTCCCGCAACGAATACCAGGGATTTTATTAATAGTCTTAGTTGTTCTTTCTACATCACCGTAATAAAAAAAGTAGAGGGGAAGAGGGTTCCCCTCTAAAGAGAATTTGGAGGTTCGCCAATCATTAAATTGGAGGAAAGTATAGCACCAAAAAAATTTTTGTTGCTTACTTGTCAAGAATATTTATAGCTTATATCGGCAAAAAAACTAAAAAATTTTGTATTATCCCGCTAAAAAATTTATATATTCTGTATATATAAAAATTGATAAACATTATTTTATAAAAAATCAAAGACTTAAACCACAATTGACCTCGTTGCATTTAATTAGCAATTTTCCAATCAACCTCACAAAATCTTTTAAGTATTTTTCTTCTCAAGCGTATTAATAGATAACCACACAAAAAAAGAGGTTATCTATGAGTACAATTCATGATAAGGGGTATATGTATTTATTTTCAAATCCACTGATAGTAAAGGAATTATTACAGTCATTTGTCAGTATGGATTGGGTACAGTATGTAGATTTTACAAAAGCTTAAAACCATAGACAAAAAGACATTACACAGCATGATGAATGTGATAAGTACGGTATTTTTGCTTGAGACAGGGGATACAGAAGAATTTTTTAAAACGGTTGACTGGATACGTGAATTATTGCATATTTATGACAATGAGCCATTGTTGCTGAGGACATTGGTGTTTTGGTTAGTACAATGAATATATAATAACTATTCTTGCCACTAAAATATCTTGACACACATTTACTATAATGTAATTAAATGTATAAAGCTCTCCTAGCTCAATGGATAGAGCGTCGGCCTCCGGAGCCGTGTGTCTGGGTTCGATTCCCGGGGAGAGCGCATTTCTGCAGTGTGATGAGATTTTGCCTGCCATTACGCAAAGGCATCTTTTAAATTTGACTTCTTAAGGGCAATAGTGTATTTAAACAGTAACTATCGCCGCATTAAAATTTTTTTACATACTCATATGTCAACAGTAACACGCATCATTGAAAAATATTTTTTAGTATGGGTTGTGCTCTTTTCCCTGTGCGGATACCATTTCCCTTCAACATTCAAGCCGCTGGTAAACTACATACCGGTGTTTTTAGGCATCATCATGTTTGGAATGGGCATAACGTTGCAGCCTGCCGACTTTATTGTGGTGGTAAAATTCCCGCTGGCGCTTGTGGCCGGTGTGTTGGCACAGTTTGTTATTATGCCGCTTGTTGCATGGGCTTTGTGTATGTGTTTTAATCTGCCGCCACTGCTTGCTGTTGGTATCATTTTAGTTGGCACGTGCCCCGGAGGCACTGCTTCAAATGTTATTACGTACCTGTCAAAAGGCGATGTTGCGCTTTCGGTAGCAATGACCACTGCAAGCACGCTTTTATCACCTGCTCTGACCCCGCTGCTGACATACCTATATGCTGGGAGGTGGGTGAGCGTGCCGGTAATTTCTATGTTTCTTTCTATTGTACAGGTTATTATTGTGCCGGTGGGGCTTGGCATTATAGTGCGGCTTCTTTTACAAAAGTACATTGACCGTGTGTTAACACTGCTTCCTTCAGTTTCGGTTATGGCGATAGTTACTATTATAGCCGGTATAACTGCTGCAAATAATCAGGCCTTGCACAGTGTGGGACTTATAACAGTATTAGTGGTGATGCTGCATAATGTGGCAGGGTTAACGTTGGGGTATGGTGCTAGTACTTTGTTGGGATTTGACCAAAAAGTGCGCAGAACCATTGCCATTGAAGTGGGCATGCAGAATTCAGGGCTTGCGGTGTCGCTTGCTATTGTGCACTTTGAAGCCATTGCCGCCCTTCCCGGTGCAATTTTCAGTATATGGCATAATATCTCAGGCTCCCTTGCGGCATGGTGGTGGAGGAGGGTGTAGAATGAAAATATTCATACAAAATTAATATAATTTTGATTATTAATGACATATTGATTGGCAACCTGATAGTTCTGAGAAAATATAGATGATATGCGGGCATGCTTTTTGTTCCACTTGATTTCAAAAGCTTCAAAAACACCACCGCTTTCTTCAATATAATCAATTTCCTGTTTTTGCTGTGTGCGCCAATAGTAAACATTTTTATGTAATAATGAGTTTTTTAAATATTTTATACGTTCGGCAATGAAGAAATTTTCCCACATATTGCCTGTGTCTTGCCGCAGATCAACTGGATTGAGGTTATTAATTAATGCATTCCTGATACCTAAATCCCAGAAGTATATTTTTTTTAATTTTTTTATCTCATTTCGCAGATTCCGATTTAAGGGTGGTAACCGGAATATAATAAATGCTTGCTCCAGAATTCTGATATAATTAGCCACAGTGTTTTTGTCAATGCCTAAAAGTGCTGATAATTCATTGTATGATACTTCATTACCTATTTGCAATGCTAATGCCTTCAATAACTTTTCTAAAACTTCAGGATTTTTAATCCCTTGATATTGAAGAACATCTTTATATGAATAACTAAATGCCAAACTTTTTAGTAGTAATGCAGCATTTTCATTATTTAAAACTATTTCAGGATACATGCCATATATCATAAAATGTGGGATTAGCCTATTGATTTCAATTTCTGAATATAGTGAACGTAATTCACCAATCGAAAAAGGGTAAAGAGTGAACTCTAATTTTCTTCCAGTTAAGGGTTGCGAAACGCTACCTGCTAATTCAAAAGATGATGAACCAGTTGCTACAATTTGAATGTGGGGGTATGTGTCAGCTAAAAGTTTCAGTGTGAGTGCAATGTCCTTTACCATTTGTGCTTCGTCAATGACCACTAATGTCTTTGACCCAATGATACGCTGTAACTCTGTGGATGTTTTATTGAATAAAGCTGCACGGATGTCAGGTTCATCGCAATTAAGGTATAGTCCGCTATCTTTATAGTTTTGGAGTAGCGATTTCACCAGCGTAGTTTTACCAACCTGCCGCGCACCATAAATAATTATTATCTTTCTTTTGAATAGATAACGTTCAATTACATCTTGGAGTGTTCGTTTAATAATCATAAATTCACCAAATATAACATAAAAATTGTGAATCCATTCACCAAATTTATATATAATATAGTGAATATTAATGAAAAAGTCAACTGGTAAAGCATTTATCAGGTTAATTTTTTATGCTGGCGGGGTTTGTTTTTTAGAGTTATCTCCCAGAGTCTTCTGTAAATTATCCACATGGCCGGTAAGCTCACCGGCAAGCTTTTTAAAAGTCATGGATATATTGGTTAAATTATCATAAAAATGATGAATCTGTTCTAAGGCTTCCTGTGATTGTTCCACGTCTGTAGAATTTTTTTCCGTAAGCTCAGTGATATATCTGGTGTATTTCAACGAATTACCTAAATGCCCAATGACAGTGTTGATATTTTTATCCTGTGATGATACCAGTTCCTGAAATTTAAGAAAAAATGACCTGTTTGCTTCAAGAAATTGAATGATTTCCGTCAGTGCCAAAGATGCTTCATCTATCTGGACCGCTGCACTAAGTATTCTTTCCACTGAACGGCCAATGATGCCGCTGATTTCTTTGGCCGAAGACTGGCTTTTGTCTGCCAGTTTTGAGATTTCATCGGCAACAACAGCAAAACCACGTCCATGTTCACCAGCGCGTGCTGACTCAATAGCAGCGTTAAGTGAAAGCAAGTTTGTCTGGTCAGAAATTTCGTTGATGGTTTGCGATATTTCTTCAATCATTTTAGATTCATCACGGAGGCGTTCAATTGTTTTGCGGGCATCCTGGAGTTTGCGGTTACAGTCATCGGAAAGTTCTCTAATCTTTTTTGCTTCGGCACTAGCTTGTTTTCCGGTATCAGCAGCGTTTGCAAGGTCTGCCCCAAGACCTTTAGTTATGTCATTGATTTCCTTATTATTTTCAATCTCTTTTAGTGTGGCTTCTTTCAGCACATGAAACGATTGAATAATATTTGTACTGATATCACGGCTTTTTTCAAAGATTGTAGCATGTTCATGGATAATAGCTGTTATATCCCCTGAAAAGTTATTGATAATAGTAGAAGCATTTCGAACATGTTCCACCACTGCTTTAGCTTCTGCTACGATGCTTTCAGCACGTTCTTTTTCAAACTGGATATGCATGCGCTGTTCTTCTATCTGCTGGGATTTTTGCCAGCTGACGTATCGCAGCCTGTCAAGAATGTAAATAAACCCAAGTGTGAAAAGTACCACAACAATCATATCATTGAGTGTATACTGGTCACGGACTGTGACAAATTCCATTCCCCGTGAAAGCCCCACAATAAAAAACAGCGCAACAGAAAAAAGAATTTCACCCCATAATATGAGCTTGTTCATTGGGGCAACCAAAGGAATCATGAGCACAAAGAAATACCCTCCCATATATACAGGGTCACCTTTTGCCAGTCCTGTTATTATACCGGTTGCAGATTCAAGATACAGCCCTAAAATAGCAAGAAGAGCCATGCTATGGCGTTTAAAAAATTTAAAGAACTGCAGAATGAATATAATTAGGGAAATTATCGTAAGCCCGTAACGAAGAAGAGGTATAAGTGGTTCATCAGGGAAAATCTGGCGATCAACGCCAACATAATTAAGCCATGCAAATATGCATATCAGAGATGCAGGAAATATCACCCTGCTGCACTGATAACTTAATTCGCCCGAATAGGATGCTAGGAATTCATCACGTTCTGGGAACAGAATATGCCTGATTTTTTGTATAATGGGTACGTTATTCATTGTGACAAAAACAAAAAAGGATAATAGTAGTTTTGTCAAATATAATTATTTTTAAACATTATTTATTCCTTAAAAATAATTTAACATAAATACTTGTACACTCCCTACGCCGAAGGCGGCGGGAGTGTACATCATTTATTTTTTGTACATGTAAATACATTTAGTAATTAACAGTGATGTTTAAAATTAAAAACACTGCCTTTTCACATTTGAAATAAAACTTGTTAAACAAACATATCTATAAATAATAAAAACCCTACCAATTTTTAAAACAGATCTCCTTTGTGGAGCATAAGAATTTGATCAGGGAAAAGTATGATAAGCATAAATAGATTACTTAAAGCTTCTTTTTCTATTTGTTGACATTTAATTGCAATTACTTTATTATATATTGTAAAGATACATATATATGGAGGCACTATGAAAAAGAAAATTTGTATAACCGATGACATTGCACCTGAGGGATTGCAGCTTTTACAGAGCAATCATTTTGATATAGTCTACAAGCCTGGAATAGATAGTGATGCATTAAGGAAAGAAATTGTAGATGCCCATGCCCTTATTATCCGTTCGGCAACACAGGTAACATCTGATGTTATTAGTGCAACATCAAAGTTAGAAATCATTGCCCGTGCTGGCATTGGTGTTGATAATGTGGATGTTGATGCGGCTACAGCAAAAGGAATCATAGTAACCAATGCCCCGGGTGGCAATACCATTTCAACAGCAGAGTTTGCCCTATCACTTATATGTTCACTTGCCCGAAATATCCCGCAGGCAGATGCATCAATGAAAAAGCAACAGTGGGAAAAGACAAAATTTGAAGGAGTTGAACTAAGGCGAAAAGTCATAGGCATTTTGGGATTAGGAAGGGTAGGGTCAGAGCTTGCAAAACTGTGCAAGGCATTGGGAATGCAGGTATTGGGCTTTGACCCTTATTTAGCAAAAGAAAAACTGGCAGCCATGGATATTGAAATTACCGATTTAGAAACAATATGGAAAAAAGCTGACTTTATTAGTGTTCATACACCATTAACCGATGAAACCAAAAATCTCATTAATGCTGATGTAATAAAAAAATTAAAGCCAACAGTGCGCATCATAAACTGCGCGCGTGGAGGCATTGTTAATGAACAGGACTTATATAAAGCATTAAAGGAAAAACGTATAGCAGGTGCAGCATTAGATGTTTTCACTCAAGAACCCCCTGAAAACCTACCGCCATTTCATGAGCTTGATAATGTTATCCTTACGCCACATTTAGGGGCCTATACTTATGAAGCACAGGTTTCGGTGGCAATTGAGGCAGCACAAACGGTAATCGATTACTTCACAAAGGGTGTCATCCATGACAGTGTCAACTATGCATCGGTTGATATGCAGCAGTACGATTTCTTAAAACCATTTATTAATTTAGCAGAACGAATGGGGAAGTTTCAGGCAATAATGTTAGGCGGCAAGGTCAACTCTGTGCAACTGTATTATTCAGGAGAGTTTGGTAAATATAGCAGGGACCCATTGACAGCAGCGTACCTTAAAGGGTTACTATCGCCCTATATTGACAGACCTATAAACTATGTTAATGCAACCATGATTGCAGCTGAGCGCGGCATAAAGGTGCATGTTGGTGAAAGCACGCAATCTGGTGACTGGGCACACCTTATACAGGCAAAAGCAGAAGGCCAGGCGGTGCATAATGAACTGTGGGGGACAGTAATTGCAAAACAACCGTGGGTGGTGCGCTGTGATGAATATCTCATAGATTTTATTCCTTCCGGAAGAATGCTTGTTATGCACAACAATGATGTTCCCAATGTTATTGGAGCAATAGGGACATTCCTGGGGAAAAATCATATAAATATTGCCAACCTGCATTTAGCACGCACACGCCGTGGCGGTAAAGCTCTGGTGATACTGGAAATCGATGAGGACATTCCACAAGATGTGCTGGAAAAACTTGCCAACTTACCGGAAATTCTTGATGTGAAATATGTAATAGTGTAACGCTATGCCTGAATCAACATTTATTCCAACTGTGTTCTTTACGCTTTTCTTTGTGGTGGACCCTTTGGGACTGATACCGGTATTTGTGGCATACTTAGCGCCATATGATGTGGCATACCGCAAAAAGGTCATCGTTAAATCTACTGCCATCTCAATAATTGTTTCGCTATTTTTTATCTTCAGCGCCCATATATTTTTGCGCTTCATAGGCATAACAACTGGTGCGTTTATGATTGCAGGAGGGATACTTCTGTTTGTCATTGCTATGGACATGCTTTTGGCGCGGCCGCGAAGAACCCAAAAGCTTGATGATAAGGACTATGATGCTGATACCGATATTGCCGTGTTTCCGCTTGCCATACCTTTTTTATGTGGTCCTGGCAACATTGCAGCGTTACTTATGTTCAGTTCGCAGGCGCAGGGCGATATTGTGAAACTTGGTATTATATCGGTTATATCCGCTGTGACATTTCTCATTGCCATGATTGTCATGGCACTTGCCGGCAGGCTGCAGCAGATGTTAGGCCAGACAGGGATTTCAGTGACTCACAAACTGATGGGGCTTATCCTTTCGGCAATGGCGGTTCAGTTTATTATAAATGGACTAATGCAAATTAATATTATTGGGCGATAGTTACTGTAAAAAAGCTTTTCAACGTTCCTGCCTGTGAAAAAAATCGTAGATTTTTTGTGCAACCGTTAACGGAATCTTTGCTTCTTTAGCAATGGTGGCAGCATCTGACTGCTTGATGTGTTCAATGGTATCAAAGTTTTGCAAAAGCTTCTTTTTATACTGAGCACCAACACCATGTATGTTGTCAAGGACAGAAGCAGTCATGTTTTTATCACGCAGGTTGCGGTGATAGGTTATGGCAAAGCGGTGAGCTTCATCACGAATAGCCTGCAAAAGCTTTAGCGCAGGAGATGTTGGCGGAAGGCGTAAGGGGTCAGAGCCCTGTGGGAAGTAAATTTCTTCCAGGCGTTTTGCAAGTGCTATAACGGGGACAGAGCATCCCAGCACTTCCATCACCTCACAAGCCCGCGAAAGCTGCCCTTTGCCACCATCTATGACAAGTAGATCCGGCAGTGGCAATCCTTCATTTAAAAGATGCTGCAACCGCCTACCTACAACCTCATGAATCATGCCAGGATCATCTGGCTTAGTGTAAGCACGTATGCGGTAGCGTCGGTATTCCTTTTTGTTTGGCATACCATCGGTAAAATGCACCATGGATGCAACAGCAAAGGCTCCCTGAATGTTTGAGATATCAAAACATTCAATATCTATTGGCAATGTTGGCAGTTTTAGTGCTTCCTGTAGCTCAAACAGTGCCTTTTGCCAGGTTGGAGCAATCTTTTGAACTATCGCCAAATCTAAATTTTTATAAAGCATCTGCATAACAGCTTTTTCATGGTCAGTTTTTGGGGTGACAATGTGTACAGGTTGGGAGGTTTTGGAACTTGTGTACTCTTCAACTATGTGCCTGTCTTCAATCATGTCAGGAATAACAATGGTTTGTGGCGGTTCATTAACGGCATAGTATTCAACGATAAATTGTGCAATAAGCGATGAGCGACTGGTGTACTCAGCATTATTGAAAACAAAAATACGTTTGCCTGTCAAGCTGCCATGCCTGAACTGGAAAACCAACATATACGCTTCATCCTTGTGTGTGGTAATGCCAATGAAATCCTGATTTTGTCCTAACGGCGTTACCACATGCTGAGTTTGCAGCATTTTCTGAATGTCAAATATCATATCCCTGACTTGGGCTGCACTTTCATAGCGCATGGCTTGTGAATATGAATTCATAAGTTCTGTAAGGTTTTCCAGAACCGGGTCAATATTACCATCTAAAAACTGCATCACAGTATTTATCACATTGCGGTATTCATCTTCAGTGACTATGCCAGTGCATACTCCCTGGCATCGGCCCATCTGATGATTGAGGCATGGCCTTTCATGTGGCTTTAGGGGTATGTCCTTGGTGCATGTTTTAAGTTTAAATGTCTTATTGAGCAGAGCCACCGTTTTCCGTGCTGCATGTGCATCGGTATAAGGGCCGTAGTATCTGTTGTTATTATGGTAAAGCTTGCGGGTAAAAATTACTCGTGGAAATTTTTCATGCAGCGTTATGGCAATATAAGGGAACCGCTTGTCATCTTTTTGCTGTATGTTATATTTTGGTTTATGCTTTTTTATTAATGAGCTTTCTAAAAGCAGCGCTTCAATCTCACTCTGGGTAACAATATAGTCAATATCAGCAATATGTGAAACAAGCACCCGTGTTTTTGCATCTAAATTCTTTTGAAAATATGAGGCAACCCGTTTCTTTAACGATGAAGCTTTACCAATATAGATAATCTCATTTTTTTGATTAATAAAAAGATAGACACCGGGTTTTAATGGCAGATTATTTAATTTTTGTTCTATGTTATCTTTCATTTACTGCATATTGTTATTGTAATGCTTGTATCTTTTCAATATAGCGCAGGGGTAGCTGACTGTCAGGGTTTAGTTCTTTAGCTTTTTCAAAGTATTGCAGTGCAGCATCAAATTGACCTTTTTTTGCCAAACATACTCCCAAATTAAAATAACTGGCAAAGCTTTGTGGTTTATATAGTATTGTAACAGTAAAGCAAGCTTGTGCTTCATCCAGCTTTCCATCTTTCAACAAAACAACACCTTTTTTAAAAATGTCTGCAAGTGTTTCTTCTTTTATTGTGTGGAGCATCTGGTCATTATGTTTTATCTTTTCCACAAGGCTGTTGAATGAGGTTGCAATAGTTTTGAGTTCGCCATCAATGCTGTCATTAAGGGCAATGTCAAGAGTGCCCGTTGCAATGCTTTGGATACTGTGCGATAGTTCCTGAATCAGTGATTTTGTGCGATATGAGTGGATGGCTGAAATAACAACAATAAGAATAATAGTTGCAGCGATGACAATAGCAATACTCTGCATCAATGTTTTTATGAGTGCATCATGTTTTTGCTGTAAGATTGCAGTAGTGGGTACAAGCCACTGAATTATTAAACATCGTGTCTTGCCATTGGCATGAAGTGGAATATAACTTTCCATATATGCAATAGTGCCCTGTTTTTCTATTGCTGGATTAATAGTAACGTAAGCAAGGCCTTTGCGTATCAGAAACTCCTCTGATGTATCAACACGAGTTAAATGGGTAATTTCTGGTTTACCTTTAATAACTGTTGTTACCGTATAGTGTCTGTCATCCTCTGTTGGTTTAACGATATATGCGGTATACACTGAGGGATTGTTTTTAAGAATAAATAATTCGTTTTCAGCTGTTTTAGTGTTTGCTGCATGTAAAAAGTTATACATTACCAGGCTCATGGATTCAATATGTTCGATGGTTGACTTGTATGAATATTCAAGTGAAGTTGCATAAATACGGGAAATGGTTTTTATTGTTATAAAGCTTACTGCAATAATACAAATGGAGATAGTGACTATTATCAATAGCGGTAAGCGTTTGGAAAAGCTAATCTGAAAATATTTTTTCATTGTGCGGTTACCTGTAATACGTGTTAGTGTATTGCATGGGGAATGTATATTGTAAAGGTGCTACCCTTCCCCAATTCACTGTCAAGTGCTATGGTTCCACCATGCAGTTCAACAAAACGCTTGCATATGGCAAGACCCAACCCCGTTCCGGTTTCACCACGGGTGCCATTGGTGTGAAAAATGGTATAGGGATCCAGAATACTTTTTTTTAATTCTTCATCTATTCCCATGCCATTATCTTTAACATTAATTGTTATCCCATTAATGCTGGAAATTGCAGAAACTTCTATTGTGCCGCTTTCAGTAAATTTTATTGCATTGCTGATAAGATTATTAAGTACCTGCAAAATCTTGATTTTATCAATCCTGATAATGGGGTTATCTGGCTTTTGCGAATATACAATTTCATTATTTTTTTCCTTTGCCAGGGTTGAAAAATTTTCAATTGTTGAATGTATAACAGCATTAATATCAACATCTTCATAGTTTAAATGCAAAATACCCAATTCAATTTTTGAAATATCCAGCAATTCATTAACCAGTGCATATAAATTTTCAGCAATCTCGCCAATAATATGAAGGTATCGTACATACTGTTGAGGAAAATCATCTTTTTTGGTAAGATATTTAACATAGGCACCAATAGTTGCAAGTGGTGAACGTAGGTCATGGGATACTACTGATATGAATTCATTCTTCAAGTTATTGAGTTTTTTTAATTCTTCAATATACCGTTCGTTCTCTCTCCTCAGCTTGATGGTTAATGCTGCACGTTTTATGGTTAATTTAAGTGTTTCGATGTCAAATGGCTTCTGTATAAAATCGTAAGCACCTAACTTTATAGATTGTATGGCGGTATCAACTGAAGCATAGCCAGTGATGACTATAATAAGGACATTAAGGCCTGTTTGCTGAATATATTCCATTATCTGAAAGCCGCTTTTTTGGGGCATGTTGAGGTCTGTTAAAATTATATCAAATTGCTGTTGAGAAAGATATTCTATTGCTTTATCAGGTTGCGTGGTTGCTGTAACTGCATAGCCTTCCCTTTGAATGACAGTGGCCAATCTGTTACAGATCTTTTCTTCATCATCTACAATTAAAATTGAAATTTGATTGGTTGCCATAATAAAATTATGGCATGGATTATATTTCCATGTCAAGCTAAATGTAGTACTATTAGCTGTTATACAAAGAAGTCTTTTGTTTTAAAGGAAGATATTTATTGCAGTTAAATAAGTGTTATCACATTTTCTTCTCTGGCACAACGGATGCAATATCGTTTCCCTTTATGATTCTTTGGATCGGGGATATAATAGTGATTTAATTGGTTTATCTGGCAGCCACATTTGTCACATTTCATAAACATTTCTCCTGCAAAAAGTATGATACAGTATATATTTCGGTAAAAGGGTATTTTTAGATTATGTTTGTTTATATTTTTTCAGTATTTATTCCTTAAAAATAATTTTGTATGAAAACTAGTTGCTAAGTGCGCATTTGTTATTATTTGTACTTAGGAATGCATTTATGAATTAACAGTGATATTTTTTTGAAATTAATCTTTACATAATATAGAATACTTTTAACATTGCTGATTATTTTTGGGAGGTCATTGTCACATGCCATTGAAAAAGGATGCAAAAAAGCCACAAACTAAAGGCAAAAGAAAAACAAATCTTTTGAAATTATGTACAGTTATGAATAAACTCTCTGTTGATGCTGTTGACAAAGAAGTGGTAAAACGCTTCAAGACGGTAATAGATTCTGCTGAAGAGGATTTAACTAAAAACCTGGTAAATCAGATTATTAATCACTCAGATGAGCTAGAATTGGCTACCGTGCCGGAGATGTTTCATCCTTATGTGAAACATTACCTTTTCATGAAGAAGCGAAACAGCAAGAAGAAATAAAAGAAATATGAAAATTGTAGTGCAGGCATTTGCTGAAGCAGCTGAGGTTTTAGGTTTTAGGGAAAAACAATTTGATGTAGAAAGCGATATCACCGCAGCTGAACTGGTACGCCTTTTAGCGTATTCAAATCAGGAATTTAAGCGTATTGCTAAAACCATATTCGTAGCAATAAATGAAGAATATTGTTCTCCTGATGCGGTAATCCATGAAAATGATGTTGTTGACCTTATCCCACCAGTAGGGGGAGGCTGATTTCACAATGATGCAGTGTATTTTACAATATGAGCCAATTGAAGTGGAGGCATTGCTTTCACAGTGCACTAATCCTTCCGATGGTGCAGTGGTATGTTTTATTGGTAGGCCACGAAATATTGACAACGGCAAGGAAGTATTGTATCTGGAATATGAAGCACATCAATCCATGGCAACAAAAGAACTCACTACAATTATGCAAAAGGCTTCAGAACAATATGCCATTAATGATTGCATTGTGATACATCGATTAGGACGCGTCGATATAGGGCAGGCAAGTGTTGTGATTATAGTTACTGCAATGCATCGTAAAGAAGCATATAGTGCATCTCAATTTATTATTGATGAATTGAAGAAAAGTGTTCCTATATGGAAAAAAGAATATTTTAATGATGGTTCTCAATGGAAAAGCGGTTAATGTGAGTAATACCTTTCCACTTCATTTAAAATGGTTATTGCGTTGTTAAGCATCACTTCAGCGTGCTCACATTGGATCTGGCCATTTGAATTCACTGCATAATCCTTGAGCTCTTTTGACCGTTTTGCAATTTCAATAATATTTGTATTTCCAAATAATGTTAATTGAAGATATTTTTCAAATACTTCTATAATTCTGTCTGGGTCATCTGAATCAATATCCTTATCAACCAATAAAACCCGTATGGCGTAAAAAATTGCCCTGTATGAAGCTAACACAGAATCACAATACTTCTTCTTTTCAATGAAAATAGAAGCTAACTTAATTTTTTCCCTGCTTTGGTTTAACCTGAATTGAATTTTTTCTAATGTACTTTCCATCTGGATTACTTGTTAAAAAAATTAATGGTATTCAGCAATTATTCCTAAAATTACTTTATCACAATGATATTGTTAGTAATTTTATCTTTTGTTCAAAATTTTTCATTTAAGAATCATTAGCGAATACTATCTGCTATTAGTTTGAAGTTTACTAGTATTATACTAATAATGCAAGCCTTTTTTCAATAAAATCAAAGTATTATTATAATCTATTTTAACAAGCGATTATCTGAATAGAGTACTACTTGACAATAGTTTGATTTGATTTAAGAATAGCTGCATATCAAAAAATAAATCTTCACTATGTTATAATTGTTTAATGAAGGAGCAACATGCTCATAGCAGTTATTACAGATTTTGGTATACATGACCCGTATGTTGGCGTTGTTAATTGTATTTTGTCATTGCCAAATGACAGATATTCCTTACAATTGCATAGATTAAGTGCTCACAATAAGTGCTATACTGTATATCATTGTAAAACGTATGCTGAACTGCACGATGGCACAATTGGCATATTAGCGGGAAGCAGTGGCTTTATTGAAATTTGTATGAATCAAAACGATTGCAGCAAATATTTAGCGGTAACAATAGGAGATATGGTGGAATTACACTATGAGTGAACGTAAGATTGCAATACTTGTTGGTGATGGCATGGCAGATTACCCCATTGAAAAGCTAGGTGGGAAAACGCCATTGCAATATGCAAAAACTGAACACATGGATTATCTGGCAAAAAATGGCATCTGCGGAATGGCGCGCACTGTGCCACCTGGCATGCCACCAGGTAGTGATGTTGCAAACCTTTCACTCTTTGGCTATGACCCGGCTACCTGTTATACCGGCAGAGCCCCGCTGGAGGCGCTCAACATGGGAATTAACTTAGAGCCTGGTGATGTTGCATTCCGGTGTAATATGGTAACTATCGAACAGAATATCATGAAAGACTTTGCTGCTGACCATATAGATTCAGCATTTTCAAAAATTGTTATTGATGAGTTATCCGCTGCAATTGAACAGGATGGCATTGAGTTTTACGCTGGAGTATCCTATCGCAATATTATGGTGGTGCGCAATTTTAGGGGTGAGCTTCCTGTAACAACACCACCGCATGATATACAGGGAAAAGAAATTTATGAGTATATCCCAAAGGGTGCAAATAGTGAACTGCTTAATGAAATTATGCAAAAGGCTGCGGTGGCGATAGCTCATAGTAAAAAAATTGCAGATGCAAAAAAAAAGTTTAAGGGCAATCCAACGGGAATCTGGCTGTGGGGAGGCGGTTACAGGCCAACAATTGAACCACTGTCAAAGCGTTTTGGGTTGCACGGATATACCATTGGGGCAGTTGATTTGATTCATGGTATTGGAAGAGCTGCAGGGCTTACACCAATACATGTTGAAGGTGCAACCGGCTATATTGATACAAATTATAGCGGTAAAGCTCAGGCTCTTATTGAGGCTATGAAGAATGCAAATTTTGTGTTTTTGCATGTTGAGGCTCCGGATGAATGTGGGCATGAAGGCAATTTGGAACATAAACTTAAAGCAATAGAGGATTTTGATGCAAAAGTTGTGGGGCCAGTTGTTAATATGCTCAACCGCTATGGCGATTTCACTGTGCTTGTTATGCCTGATCATCCAACACCGCTGAGCCTGCGCACACATTCAAGCGATCCTGTCCCTTTTGCCATATATGCTCCTAACATGAACTATCGCTTTAATTGTAAAGGCTTTAATGAAGTAGATGCTGCAAAAACCGGTATCTTTGTTGAGCAGGCACATGAGCTTTTAGCAATGATTGTAAAGAATGTTTATCCATGGTGAGGATTATATGTCAAAGAAATTCATAGCTGTTATAATAGTATGTGTGGCGATAGTTGGTGTAATTGTCTATAGAGCCATGGCACCGGCAACCATTGACGATGCTATTGCATATATTGATAATGGTAATTACAAAAAGGCTTTAAAGGTGCTTGATACACTTTCAAAGACTTCAGGTTATGAAGATGGTGAAAGAGTGTATTATTACAGGATTAAAGCTCTTTTAGGATTCATTAATGAACTGAATGAAGACTATGCTGATGAGTGTAATGAGATACAAAAAACAAAAAATAAAAAGATTGAAGCAAAGCTTAAAAATAAATTAGAAGCGATAAACAAAAAAACGGGGCTTGATATTATACTTGTGACTGATCCGCAGTGTTACATATTCACAGGTGGCAAACTATATGATGAATTTGTATCATTGTATCCCGGCAGCCGCTACATAGAATCGATAGACTTTGATATACTACAATTTACAATGGATAAAAATCCAACTAGCATTAATCCAATTATGGAGTTTTATAAACGCTATCCAGAAACTACGTACCTGTCATCGCTTGTAAACATGTTGTTGAAAGCACTGGCAAATCCAAAGATTGAATTAACAGGGCATGCAGAAAAGCTTTCTGAAATGCTGCAAAAATTTTGCAATAAGTATAATTCCAGTGCAGAGTATTACCGTCTTTTCAGGTGCAAGGGTGAAAATGTTAATTTGCGGGATTCAGCTGGTACTTTTGGACAGATTACTGGAAAACTTAATAAAGGTGAATTTGTAATTCAATTAGAGCGCTCAATGGACTCGGTGCAAATTGGTGATGTGCGCGATTACTGGTACCGGGTTATTTCTGCAAGTGGAAGCCGCGGTTGGGTGTTTGGTAAATTTTTAGAACGCATTGAGCCAATATCAGGAACTATCGCCCAAAATGATGAAAGCTTTACTGTTGATGAACATTTTAATGAGTGGATTGATTCGCATACCCCAAAAGGGTGGCAGCATGTATATTCAGGATTTGAAACAGCTATAAGTTTTACCAAACTTAAAGATGCAAATATTGTTAAGCTTGATGCAAATGAAAAGGGTGGCCTTTACAAAAAAACTGGCAGCTTTCAGAATATGGTGTGTAAGGTGAAAGGGCGCTTGCTTGATGGGAACGTCATCCTGGCAGGGGTTGTTGGCTATGGAGGGCTTGCTGCGGTGATTACACTTATGCCTGATGAAGTTGACGTGTGTGGCTACAAAATTCCATTTACTACCACACAATGGCATGAGTACCAGTTGCGCAGTGAAGGTAAAACGCTTTCATTATATATTGACGGGGAACTTGTGGCTAGGAAAATTAATACAAAAAAACATGAAGCTCTGAAATCCTCAGGGATTTATATTCTTGTAAGCAGCGGAAAAGCAAAAGCTGAAATAGAATATATCAGGGTAAAATAATACATTGACAAAGCATCATAATGATGCTGTAATTATGATGTGCAAAATAAAAAGAATGGAGGGTCGCAATGGAAGGGGCTATACGTGCATTCATGAACAAATTTTATCTTTATACTACCCTCGTTGAATATTGTATTATTATTCCATTAGCTGTTATTGCCATTGCCCTTTCAACTGATATCCCTGCTCAGCAACTCTTTTCAATATTAATAATAATTGGTATTGTTGCTTTAATTGCTTTGTTGGTATTCCCGCCTGTACAGAAATATATGTTCAAACCTTTTGTGCAGATGGCTGATGCACTGAAAGAGGGAAAAGAAATTGATGCACATGTAAAGATTCTTATCCGTGAACGGCTGTTTGCTTTGCCAGTTATGCGCTCAATGATTGGAATAGTATTCTGGTTGTCCAGTATTATCGTAGTTGTTGCGGGGATGTGGATTGTACACATAGATATTGAAACTATCCTGGTATGTTTTGTTGTAGGTGCCTGTATACTGATTGCGGTTGGTTTTTTTATGATATTGGTTCCCCAGATACTAATTAACAAATTTATAGCTGATAATGATTTTATTAAAGATTTACTGGGCTTTGCACAACAGAAAAATATTAGTTTCTGGGGTTCATTAAAAAATGCTCTGACTGTGTCAATTAGTTCCATGATATTGCTTGCAATACTGCTTGTTGCTTCTTCAACACTTTTGTATGTTTTTAAAACACGTATTGGCGAATATTCGCAACAGATGCATATAAATGCTGCTGCAGTTGCCAATGATATGAAAAGTTTTTTGCATACTGGTTTGGAATTAGCTTCTATTGCGGCTTTACAGGGTGATATTAATACGTTGGGCTATCTGAAAGGCAAAGATGAAGTTGTTGATGTCTTCATAATGAAAGATGAAAGGAATGCGACGGTATTTCGCTCGTTAACCGGAAAGGCTGCAGGACTAAACTTTGACACGTTGGGCATGGCTGATGGGATGAAGAAAAAGAAAAGTTTTATTGGCAATTTTGTATATATCCCTGATATAAAAAGGTCTATTGTGGTATGTGCTGTCAGAAACAACAACCTATGGTATTGCATTGGTTATGATGTGAATACCTTGTTTCAGAAAAAATTTTTGCACTATAAGATTGGCAACCGTGGCTATACACTCATTATGGATAAAGAAGGTCTTTTTTTAGCTCATCCAAAAGCAGAATATATTGGCAGAGAAAATCTTTCAAAATATTACTGGGGCAAAGAGGCATTACAGACAAACAATGTGGTTAAATATATCTGGGAGAGTGAAAGAAAATTTATCTATGTGTTACGTAGTGACCAACCAGCTTTTGTGGTGGCACAAACGGTCTATGAAAAGGATATTGGAATTGCAATACGCAATACCATTATATTTGTTGGTTTTCTGGCATTTGGGGTTATTATATTAGGTATCCTGGCAAGTGCCATGTTATTAAAATATTCATTTCAGCCTTTTGCCGTTATTCGTGATGCAATATACCAGATAGCCGAGGGGGATATATCTATTACTCCTAACGTCGTCTATGGTAATGAAATTGGTATTATTGCAACATCCATCAAAACATTAACTTCAAAAATTGGTTCTGTTATTAGCCAGATTAAGAATTCCTCTGAAGAACTATCGACAGCATCTGAACAGATGTCAGCTGGCATAAGCTCATTATCTGAGGTTGCATCAAACCAATCAGCATCAACAGAAGAGATTACTGCTACAATTGAAGAAATTTCAGCAAATCTTGATACGATTGTTATAAATACAAAAGAGGAGTCAAAAAGTTTAGGTGAGTTTTCCAGCCATTTACAGGAACTATCGCAATCAATTTTTTCATTTTTGCTGATTATGGAAGAATCAGCCCAAAGGACAGAATCCATAAGCAGTGATGCACAGCAGGGGCATGTATCGTTACAGCAGATGAACACAAGCATGCACAAGATAGTGGAAAGTTCCCGTGGTATTTCTAATATTGCCCAGATTATACGCGGAATAGCTGACCAGGTTAACCTGCTTGCATTGAATGCTGCTATTGAAGCAGCGCGCGCAGGGGAGGCAGGACGAGGATTTGCAGTGGTGGCTGATGAAATAACTAAATTAGCTGACCAGATTGCGCAAAGCCTTAAAGATATTGATGTGCTTGTAAAAACCAATGAAAAAGAGATTCAACAGGGAATTGTAATAACAGAAAGTACTGTTTCTGCCATATCCAATGTTATAAAAGGAATTGAATCCGTAAGCCAGGAAGTAACCACGATGGGTCAGAAGATCAGAGAACAAAGTGAGATATTCAATGAGACGAAACGAGTATGGGATAGCACTGAATCACTTTCGCGGCAGATACTGGATTCGGTTGAAGATCAGAAAGGAGCTATCGATGAAATAGTAAGGTCAATCAATACTATTAATTCATTAACACAGAATGTTGCAGGGACGGCAGAAGAAATGAATTCAAGTGCGGAGAATTTGGCTTCAATGGCAGAAAGCCTAAAAGCGATGTTGGAATATTTTAGGATATAATTTTATTAATTTATAAGCTTTTTCCCAACAGTGGCCCAAACCATATCAGCGATAGTACTTGCTGGAGGTATAAGGTTACTAAAATTTAAAAAACCATGAATCATACCTTTAGCTTGTATACACGTTGACAAAACATCAGCTTCGCGTAAAAAAATATTATACATCTCACCCTGATCCCGTAAAGGGTCATGTTCGGCTGTGATAATGATTGTTTCTGGCAATCCTTTAGGGTTTTGATGAAAGATTGGAAACATGTACGGATTAACAAGGTCCTTTGCTGATGAAAGGTACAGTTGTGTAAACCACATCATTGATGCTTTTGTGAGGAAAAATCCATCTCCATATTGCCGCAGAGATGCAGAACATACATCTGGTGCCACAACCGGATAAAAGAGAATTTGAAGCCTGGGCAATCCTGCATCGGTATCTTTACATCTAAGGCAGGTTACAGTGGCAAGGTTGGCACCAGCACTATCGCCTGCAACAGCAATTTTTGAGGGATTAACTCCAAAGTATGAAGTATTGTCTATAATCCATCTAAATGAATTGTATGCATCATCAACAGCTGCGGGGAATTTATATTCTGGTGCAAGCCTGTATCCAACCGAAATGACTTTACAACCTGAAGAATTTGTTGCTTTACGGCATACGTGATCAAAAAGTTCAATATTACCAAACATAAAACCGCCGCCATGAAAGTATACTATCAAAGCATCTGATTGGTTAAATGGTTCATATAAACGGCAGGGTAGGTGGATATCGTTATATGTGATTGTAAAGTCTTGTGTAGATTTAACGTCTTCTTTAATTTGTTTATCAATACCCATATTCATAAGTTTACGGGCATTTTCGACTGAAAGTGTACTCAATTCAATATTCTTTAAAAGCTCAAGCACCTTTTTTGCAGATGGATCAAGTGACATTATCAACCTCCATATTGCAATGCGCGATAGTTACTGATAGCAAAAATGTCAATGAACAGATATTTATATGTCAATAAAAATCATGAATATTTTTTATTAGGTGTATAAATATATATGGTTAATTAGATTGAGGTTTGTGAGAAGTTTGGATTAAATATATAAAGAAATATAAAGAAATATAAAGAAATATAAAGAAATATAAAGAAATATTTATTTATAAAAATGTTTAGAAATTTCTTGAAAAATTTTTTAAATACATTTCATTATGATCAGAGGAATAAATAATATACATAATTTTTAGGAAGGAGTGTGTGCCATGGATTTTGAAACAACTACCTGTATTTCACTGACCGATTTAGATATCCTTACTGCAGCAGCTAGTCAATTCGATATTCCTTTGCATTCATTCATTGTGCGCCTTCTCATCTTTGCTGCCAAAAAAGAAAAAGCAAAATCAAAAGCATTTACAAGTATTGCGTACCGAAAAAGAGATAAGCAAAATCCCTGGAAACGGGTTCACTTATATTTAGAATATAGGGAATATGAGTATTTACTGGATATTAAGAAGGTCTGGAAGATGAGTGTTGCACGGGCTATTGCGTTTTGTGTGGAGAATGTGTTGGATGAGTTTGTAGCATTTTTGAAAAATCTTTTGGAAGAAGAAAGGAATGGAAATACCGATAACTATCTAAAATATGAGTTTAGCCGAAGCTATTTATTTGAATATGACACCAGGGAAGGGGTGCATTGTTGCCGCTTTTACTGGGGATTACCAAAAAAATACGCCCGAGTAAAGCAGAACACATAGTAATTTTATAAAATTTGATAATCCAAAAGAATTCAATAAGCTTTACATTAAAAAACTATAATTGTTTTAAGATAACATGAAGTGAAGTTTTTGTGTTTTTAAAAAAATCAGGGAACACGCTAATATTGTGCTCCCTGTTATAATTCATTAATCCTGAATAAATAAAAACAATGATTCAATAAATTCAGGGTCTTCCTTATCTATGACTTCTATGATATGCTTGTGAAGTCTTTTTTTATGCTCGCCGAAAATACCACGTTTCTTCTTGAAGGATTTTGCAAACGCAATTGATTCGTTCATGAGTTCCTCAACATTGGCGCATGCTTTTTCAATTACATGGTGTTCGGCAAGTTCTGGTGCCCCAACTCGCCTGCCGGTTAGTTTCATTTCATTGAATTTATAATAAGGCATGGCTTTCTTTACAAATGCAATCATGCCTGGTAAAAACGGTATGCCTAAATCAACTTCTGGGAAGCAGAAAAAGCCTCTGTCCGAACGCATAAACCTAAAATCACATGCACATGATAAAATTGCACCATTGCCAAATGCGTGGCCATTGATTGCAGCAACCACTGGCATTGGTATTAAGAGCAATCGTTTGAACACATTGTTCATGCCATACATAAAATCTTTGATGGCTTTGAAATCTTTTTCCGCCATGCGAGGCATGAGCCATTCAATATCAACACCTAAACTAAAATTTTTTGCATCACTTGATGTAAGCACAATACCATTAATTTCCTTATCAGCTTCAATTTCATCCAAAGCCTGCAACATGGCCTGTGCAAACATCACATTATGGCGGTTTTCCGCAGTGTTCATGGTGATAATTGCAATATTTTCATCCTTTTTCCATTCTACAATGGCCATACAATACCCCCTAAAATATAATATAGTATAAGCATGCCACTGCTTAAGGCAGAGGTATGCTCATTCCTTTCCTATTCACTGCAAATTCTAAAAGAGCCTTTAGAAAAAAAATCTTTTAAATCCTGTGGCAGGATATCCTGTAAAACATACAATAATTCACTGCAGTCTTCATCGCATACTATCTGGTTTTCCCTGTCCTTGAAATTATACTTATTCCAGTTTAAACACCGTGCATGTGTCATGATAGATGTGAAAATTTTTTCCATAAATGTCGTATTGGCATCCCAAACTAGATCTAATTCATAATAGTAATCAAGCCTTGTCCCCACAGGCTGAAAGCCTCGCTGGAAGGCTGTGTCAATTATTTGATGCCAGATACGCTCCTGGCAAAGGTACACTGAGCTATCGTACAAATTTTGTAACATATATGGTGTTGCCATACCTGACACATTGGTATACTTTTGATATGCTAAAAGTACTATAGCATAACAATGTTATGCCCTGTCAAGGTAGTTTTAAGAATTGATAAAAAGATTTTCCACAAAATAATAGATTATTAGAATTGGATTTAAGATAATCGGTAAAGGAATCAACCCGTTTAGTCTTTTTGGGTGAAGGTTGTAGCTTTTTTATATTTGTTAAATAAAAAAGGGGCTATGAAAGCCCCTTTTTTTGGTATCAAAATTAATTGTTTCTATAGAGCAGAAACCTTAACATTTTCTTTTACCAGCTTTTCGGCCAGAGCAATCTTTTCCTTATTGTCTTTAGTAAGAAGGGCTTCCATCTTGTCAATCTGGCCTGCTACCTGATATGCATTACTTGAAACAAGCAACAATGGAATATTCTTCTCAGCTGCTTTTGAAATTATGTTTGAAGGCGGTAAAATATTGTTGGTTAAAATAATACCAACAGTATTTGTTTCAAGTGCTGATATGATGATATCACTTCTATCGCCACTTGTTATTAAGAGCTTGCCTTCTTTATTGAAAAGAGGATTGCGAAGCGCTTCATTAACTGACATTGCACCTAAAAATACATTTTTCACAACCTTATTTAATCCAGCCTCACCAGCTATTACTTTAGCAAATAAGGCTTCTGACAGATAGTCCATGGAGAAGTAGGTAAGGTCAGAAGCATAAGGGATCATTCCTAAAATGGGAACACCCATCTTTTCAATTTTATCAGCATAGGTGCTCTTGAAATCATCAAGGTCGTGAATTTTGTTGATGATGACTCCTAAGAAGCTGATATTGCTTGTATCTACATACTTCTTGAAAAGTGTAATGTCATCAATGATAACGTCATCGTTTCCACCTACAATGAGAACAAGCTTGGCATCAAGTGATTTTGCAACAGTTATTGGATCCAGATACACTGAAACGCCATAAGCCAGGTCTTTGCCACCTTCAATAAAGAGAACTTCACGGTTTTTTGCAATTGATTTTGCAACTTCCTGAAGCTTTTCCTTAATACGGGCTTCATCATACACATATCGCAGTTTGGCATGCTCAAATCCAATGGTCATGTCCTCAGGATTTTCTTCCAGGCCAAAAAGGTTAGTTAAAAGTGCAGCATCATAATCCCACAACCGTTTTTTCCTGTATATCAGTCTATCGCCAAAGGGCTTCATGTATGCTACTTCCTTGCCCATTGCTTTTGCCAGCCCAGTGAAAATTGTTGTTTTCCCGGCGCTTCTTCGTGTACACGCAAATACTATTTTATTCATAATTACACCTCACTTACGATTTAGAAATTATTATCCTGACGTCTACTGCTTTAAGGCCTTTGCCATGTTCATAGACAACGACAGGATTTATCTCGATATCTGTGATTCGCGGTATCTTCCTGATGATTGTTGCAACTTTAATAATTGTGTCAACAACAATATCAATATCCTTCTGCTCTTCACCGCGAACGCCTAAAAGCAATGGATATGAACGTATTTCAGAAAGCATTGAGCGTGCTTCTTTCTTATTGATTGATGCTGCCCTGAATGCAACGTCTTTCATGACCTCTACATAAATGCCACCCAGACCACACATGACAATTGGGCCTAACTGTGGGTCTCTGCGGGCGCCTATGATGAGTTCAACGCCTTTCTGAACCATTTCGCATACTTCAATGCCATCAATAACTGCATCTTCTTTGTATGCGCGGCAGTTCTTCATAATAGCTTCATATGCATCCATGACTTCCTGTTTGTTCAATATGTCTAAAGCAACGCCGCCAGCATCAGACTTGTGTAAGATATTACGGGAAACAACCTTCATAACAACAGGGTAGCCTATCTGCTCGGCCAATCGTACACACTCGTCTATTGATTTGCCAATACCTGCACCTGGTATCATGACTCCTGAAGCTTTCATTACCGCCTGGCCTTCGTTTGCAAGTAGGAATGTTCTTCCATCAGCAAGTGCACCATCGATAATTTTGTTTACAGTAGCTATGTCTATCTGTGCATCTTCAACGCTGTCATCACGCTCAGTTAACATACTAGAATACTTGTACAATGCACCCATACACGATACTGCTTCATATACATCCGGGAAAACAGGTACATTCATTTTCCTAAGTTGAACAATAGCATCCTCAACAACTCTACCGCCAACTATCGCATATGCAACAGGCTTGCTACTAGCTAAATGCTTGCCGTATGTATCCCTGATCATAGGTGCTAAGTTTTCGGCATCAAACGTTGCTGTTTCGCAGTATAATGCTAATGTTGCATGCATATCTTCTGAACGTGTTGGGGCGGTGAGTGCCAGGTCATAGTCTGCAGCTTTTGCTCCACCAGTGATGTCCACCGGGTTTTTGGTTGAGCCAAAGTCAGGTGTTGCCGGGCCAAATACTTCTTTTAATACAAGCTGGTCATCATATAGTTCAACACCATATTTTTCACATGCGTCAGTAGCCATAACACCAATACCACCGCCATTGGTAACGATAACGGTGTTTTTTCCTTTTGGGCGTGGCGAATATGCCAGGAACTTACACCAGTTGAATGCTTCCTGGAGGCTTTCAGCCCTTAGTAACCCCGTCTGGCGGGCGATAGCATCAAAGATTTCATCTGAACCTGCCAAAGAACCGGTATGGCTTGCAGCAGCCATTGCACCACGTTTTGAACGGCCTGATTTTAATACTACGATTGGTTTTAGCTTTGTTGCTTCGCGAACAGCTTCAATAAAACGTTCGCCGTCTTTAACGCCTTCAATGTACATTAAAATAACTTTTGTTTCCTGGTCGCGCATAACGAAGTCTAAACAATCTGCTTCGTCAATATCTGCTTTGTTACCCAGTGATACGATAGCGGATAAGCCCATGTTTTCAACAGCGGTTTTCCCTATCATTGCTATCCCTAATGCACCACTCTGAGTGAGGATGGCAACATTGCCTCGCAAGATATCTGTAGCAGAGAATGTTGAATTGTAATTACCCGATGCAGAGTATACGCCAAAGATGTTTGGGCCTAATACCCGTGTTCCCTTAGAATTGGCATATTCAACAATTTTATGCTCCAGTTCAACCTCGCCAACTTCAGAGAAACCGGAGGTAATTATCTGAACATGTTTTACGCCTTTATCAGCGCATTCCTTCACTGCATCAAATGCTAATTTTGCAGGAACACAGATTGTTGCTACATCGATTTCACCTTTAACATCTGAAATACTTGGGTAGCAATCAACACCTAAAATTGCACCACCTTTTGGGTTAATGGGATAAATTTTCCCCTTAAAACCACCCTGAATAATATTTCGGGTGATGCTGAACCCAATTTTGCCTGGTTGGGATGAAGCACCAACTATTGCAACACTTTTGGGTTGAAATAAAGAAACAATACTGTTCGTTTTTGCTTTCATTGTTCATCTCCCCTAAATTCCATCTTCAATTCATATACTCCTGCGCTACTCCTCTTTTCTATATTGAACCCCATTTTTTCAAATAGATGCAGCATGGGCTTGTTTTCCACAAGCACTTCTGCAGTGAATCCCAGCAAACCATTTCGCTTTGCTATCTGAGTCAGATATGATAAGAGTACCTGACCAATGCCTTTATATTGATAATCATCACGCACAGCAAATGCTACTTCTGCCCAATGCTGAAATTCCTGGATACCGTACTGACCAACGCCAACCACAACTTCTTTTTCGTTTTGTTCAATCACAGCTAAAATCACAATCTCCTTGGTGTAATCAATAACCACCATCTCCTGTAGCCGCTCATGGGGCATATCTTTACGAGTTGATATAAAGCGCCTGTAGAGGCTCTGGTCGGATAGTGAATAGAAAAAGTCCTTTAAAAGCTCTTCATCGCTGATCTTGACAGGGCGCAATTTAAGCTTTATACCTGTCTTTGTGGTACGGTATGTTTCAAGATGTTCAGGGTACTCGCCTTTTTTACCCGGTATAAAAGCCTGATCCCGGTAGATGAGGCCATTTTTCTTGGCTTCTTCTATAAGCCATGGCCTGAATTTGGGATGAGCTATTGCTATCAAATCCATAGCCCTTTCCCTGATGTTTTTGCCATGGATATAGGCTATCCCGTACTCGGTTACCACATAATGAACGTCTCCACGATTAAGCGTAATACCGGCACCTTCCGGTATAAACGGCACAATGCGTGATTCCTGTTCATTTTCTGTGGTTGAACGAAGAGTAAGGATAGTTTTGCCACCAGGGGCAAGTACTGCACCTCGCATAAAGTCGGCCTGACCACCTATACCGCTAAAGAATGTTTTCCCCAGCGATTCAGCAGTAGCCTGGCCTGTTAAATCTATTTGCAAAGCAGCATTTATTGCAGTCATCCTGCGTTGCTGCGCAATGATGAGCGGGTTATTAGTATAATCAATGGTTTTAAACTCTATGGATGGGTTGTCATGGATATATTCGTAGGTTGATTTTGTGCCCATGCAGAAAGAGGCGATAGTTTTGCCCCTGTCCAATGTTTTTTCGGAATTGGTAATAACACCAGCTTTCATAAGCTCCACTACGCCATCAGTGAGTAATTCCGTATGAACCCCTAAATTCTTTTTGGTGATAAGATGTTTTAAAATTGCATTGGGCATCCTGCCATAGCCAACCTGAATTGTGTCGCCATCCTGGATTATAAGTGATACATATTTGCCTATACGGTTAGATATATCGTCAGAAACTTTAGTGGTGAATTCCAGTATGGGTTCATCATGGGGGACAATAAAATCAACATCCTTGATGTGAATAAATGCATCACCGTGTACACGTGGCATATATTTATTAACCTGTACAACCACAAGCCGAGAGCTTTCAATTGCTGTCTTTACAATATCAACACTGACGCCTAAACTAAGGAAACCATGTTCATCGGGATATGAAGTCTGAACCAGTGCAACATCAATCTCAATTATTCCTTTTCGCAGTAAATTAGGGACATGCGAAAGAAAAATGGGAGTATAGTCAGCTATACCCTGATTAATTGCATCACGGGTATTGTTGCCAATAAAAAATGAATTGTGTCTAAAATTTTGCTTAAATTTCTCATCGGCATAGGGTGCAACACCTAAAGTCCACACGTGGATAACTTCAGTATCAAAGAAAGCTTTTGGATATGATTTTACATATTCAACAAGTGCATTGACTAAATACTGGGGCTCGCTGCAGGCTGTTCCAATGAAGATTCGGTCGCCCCTGTTAATGTGGCTGAAAATCTTCTCTTCTGGAAGGAACTTTTCAGGATATACCCTTTTAAAATCTTCCAGTTTTGCAGTATTCTGCTCCATAACCCCCCTTTCAATCTGCTCTATATGTAGTAAAGCAGATTATATGTAAAATATTTTAGCCACTAATTCTGTCAATTCAAATTTTTATAGTAAATATAATATATAAGAATTGGTGTTCAAAAATTGATTAATATATTAATATACTATACATCAATTTTTGATAAGTCAAGATAGAAATGGTTTTTTATTTTCACTATCATTTAATAATAAATATTACTAATGATTTGCACCATTTTGAAAATTTTGTAACGAAATGATTTGGGGTATTATATATACTTTGTTTGAGTTGTGGCGGGAATAAGATAGAATTTCAAAATTTCTTAGGATTTTATAAACTATATATTTTGAAATATATCATATGGATTACAGGAAGATTATACAAAATTCCAATATAATGGAGTGGGCAAGGCAAAATTGGGCCTATGAACAAAATGAATGCTGGAATTTAGGAAAAGTTTTGATGGCAGGGGATATTCTTTATGTTTAAGATTTTATTAAGATTAATCATAAATGAATATAAATTTATTCACAATTAAAATAATAAACTTTTTCACTTGCCAATTCCTGGCACTTGATATTTTTAAATGGTATTTTTTTATTTTCTTTTTTGAATTTTTCAAATGCCTCAATTTGATTTTTCCCCTTTTGCCAATCTAAGATCTGGCAGTTTTCCGTCTGTTCAAAGTTATTGTCTGCGGTGAAACCTTCTGATGTATAAAATATATATGTTTTCATATAGAGAAAAACCTCCTTATTTAATTTATGATAAACGATAAACTCCGCGAGAAACAAATTTTATATAGTTTTTATCTCTTAAAAATTGGAGCTGCTGTCTAATTTTATCTTTTATGTGTTTGTTATCAGGGTATTTTTGGGAAAGAATTTGTTCAAATAAATATAATTCTTTAAGAGTAAAATCTTTTTTTCCCAACAAATCAATACATCTCATAATATCTAGCGTCCACCCTTTTAATTCATAATTGTATGAATCTCTTAAAAATAAAGTTTTTTGCCAGTTTTTTAATATAATTTTTTTATCTTCCACATGCCCATTTTTTATATAATATATTTTCCCACTTTCAGGTATATTTTGTAGTAAAATATTACACCCAATCCACCCAGCACGTCGGGCTTGCATTGATAATGGTATCCTTTTTTCGATAAGTTTTGGGATAAAGAAATAATTAGGAATTACCATAAAATGTTTTATTTTATAATATGGGAGTGTATAAACTAAAAAGAAAAAATTTGGATTATTATTATTTATTATCCTTTCAATCATTGTTTTGTAAGAACCATTAACTATTTTTTTACCTAACGATTCCTTTTTGCTTTTTAATTCATAATCTTCAAGACAATTTTTACAATAAAAATCTCCTGCTGGTCTATTGTTATCATATTTAGAAATAATATCCCCACAGTTTGGACAAAATATTTCATTTTGGACCCAATATTCTGTTATAATTCTTATGATTTGAGATTTGTTTTTATAGTGTGAAGCTAAAGATATGTTTAGATTTGTATTCATGCCAAGCAGTACTTATTATTAAACTACCGTATCTATCGTTAATCATTAGTTTCAATTTCACATCTATATTGTACATTAATAAATTTGTCAAGTCCATATACGCATGCTGTTTTTGTATTTTACTTCTATAATAATTTTTCACTCTTCTTTTTTTCTTGACGAATTATATAGATTTCAAAGAATTCGGCAAGTTAATGGCTGGTAATTAAAATATGAAATTTAAATTATTTGTACTTTTTATTGGATGTGTTGCAATAGCCCTTTCATACATGTATGCGCCCCAGGTTTACAGGTACTATCTCACAATATATTATCAAAAAATCCTTAAAATAGATGAAACGGGATTTGTGAAAAAAATTGAAGAAGCCTACACAAACAACGATTATGCTACAGTTAATCGGTATTGTGAGCATGGTAGTATATTGTATCCTGCAAATAAAAAAATTAAAAAATATACCGGATTGTATTTGCTTGAACAGGGCAATGTGAAGGGTGCGTTTATCCTGATTGCACTGGATGATATCCCCAGTGATAAAAAGCAACTGGAAAAAATAATCACTACTCTTGATGCTAACAGGTCGTATAAAGAAGTTATTATGGTGGTGCGCAAAAAAGGGGCATCCACTGCTTCAATGCAATTTTGTTATGGAAAAGCACTTTTTTATACAGGTAGCTACACTCAGTCTTTGATATTTTTAAAAAAAGCCTATGACAAGGGGATACTTGAATCGGATTACTTTATTGCAGCAAGCTATCACCAGTTGAAAGATTACAAAAATGCTTTGATATGGTACAACAAAGCATTAAACCGTGAACCATCCAACAAGGAATATATTAAAGGCATAGCCTCATTGTATAAACAGAAGGGTGATTACTCAAAAGCAACACACTATATCATGCGTTTGCAACGATAGTTAACGGAGGAAGTCATGAAGCATGAATTAGATTATTTTTTTCATCCTGAAGGGGTGGCAATACTTGGAGCAAGTGAAAATCAGAAAACAGGTGGTTTTCATATTTTACGGAATGTGTTGGGGGGATATAACGGCAAAGTATACCCTATCAACCCAAAATATAAAGAATTGCAAGGAGTACCGTGTTATCCTGATATACAATCAATACCTGATAACTTTGAATGCTTAATTTACTTTATTCCTGCACGGTTTATTCTGGACACTATAAAGCAGGCTGCAAAAAAAGGGGTCAGAGCAATAATCATTGAATCAGCTGGCTTTGCAGAAGTTGGCAAAGAAGGTGAACAATTGCAAAAAGATGCGGTGGCACTTGCCAACAGCTTAGGTATACGGTTATGGGGCCCAAACTGCATGGGGTATCTGGATGGCCATACGCGCAATGTGTTTTCATTCATGTACACTGATAAATGGAAAACATTAATGAAACCAGGAGATGTGTCTCTCATTGTCCAGAGTGGCATGCTGTCTGCCGGTTTTTTAATGTCGGTGCTGGAGCGTGACAATATTGGCATAAGCAAGGTGTGTTCTATTGGGAACAAGTGTGATGTCAATGAAATAGATTTACTGGATTATTTTTGTGGCGATAGTGAATCGGGAGTAATTGGTTGCTATTTAGAATCAATCGTTGATGGCAAAAAGTTTTTGCAAATTGTGAAAAGCACACAAAAGCCGATAGTTGTTTTAAAATCAGGCAGAAGTGAGCAGGGTAAAAAGGCTGCAATGAGCCATACCGCAAGCCTGGCTGGCAATACGCTAGTACAGGCAGGTGCGTTTAAACAGGCAGGCGTTGTGCAGGTTGTGGATTTATATGAGCTTATTGATATCGTCAAAGCGTTCTCATATATTAAAAGCTTTAGGCCTGATAAAGGCGTTGCCCTGATGACATTTTCCGGAGGTGCAGGTATTGTCACAACTGATTTGATGGCTGATTACAATATCCCACTGGCAAACCTTTCACATGAAACACTGCAGTCAGTGCAGAAATTATACCCTGCATGGATGGGGGCATCACATCCACTGGACCTGTGGCCTGCTGTTGAACAGAATGGGCTTGATGCAGTGTATTGTGCAACAGCCGAAGCTTTAATGAAAGATAGTGCAGTTGATTCAATCATAATTGAATGTTTTGCAAGCCGGTATTATGATCCGGCATTTTTCAGGGATATTGGAACCATGATGCGCGAATATAAAAAGCCAGTAGTGTTATGGCTTGTTGGTGAAAAAGATGTTGTTGAGAATTACAAAATGAATGCAGAAGCTGCAGGTATACCGGTATTTGGTGAAATAGGCAGATGTATACAGATTATACAGGCGTTACGATTCCATTTCAGTAAGCGAGGGAACATGTAACAAAATCCCGGAAGCACCGGGATTTTTTTGTGTTACAATATGGGGTCAGAGCCTTGATTTTTGGAATAATTTTATATACTAGCATAAAAAAAGGTTGAATCTAAGCAATTATTCCTTAAAATTACTGTATGAATGATGAAACGTTCATCCACGCCGCCAAATGCGATGGAGGTATTAATCTGTATGATGTGGTTTATCTGAATATAATATGAAGTTAGTGGGGGCAATTAATGAGAAATATTTCAATCATTTCACCTTTTGTTATTGCAATTATTATTTTAACATCTTCATGTGCAACGCTCAATACACAGGATACAAAACTTGTGGACCAGCTGAAAGCTGAAAACAGGGTTTGCTCGCAGAACTTAAACCTTTTTATGCGCGAAAATGATGTGCTGAAAGCTGAAAATGCAAAATATAAGAAGGAAAATGTTAATCTGCAGTCAAGGAATAACATGTTGCAGTCGGATTTAAATGCATTGCAAACAAAATATAAAAATGACATTGCAATGTGGAATGAACGGTACAATTCACTACAGCAAAAATATGATGTTTTTGTTAAACAAAGTGATGCAAAATTACAGGAACTATCGGAACTGAACAAAACATTAGAAAAAAAGATGGCTGATGAAATAGCGCGGTTAAATGAGGTTATTCGTAAACAGGAAGTTGAATTTATTAAAGAAAAAGAAAACATCACAAGCCAGAATGCAAAAAAGGAGATAGAATACCAGACTACTATTGATAATTTACAGAAACAGGTAACAGCATTAACTTCAGAAAAGGAGCAGCTTAAAAGCAGGATGGCCGAGGCTGAAGTGCTCATTCAGAAATTGCAGAAAGAGCTGGATGATATGAAAAAAGCTAATGTAACAGAAGACAAGAAAGCTGTTGAAACAGTAAGCGAAATCAAGAAAGACGAGCAAAAAAAGGAAGAAAGTAAATAGACAATGCATTTGCGATATTACATTATATCATGCATTTTTTTTATAACTTCCTTATCTATAGATGTATTTGCGTTTGATACACTTACCATTATTGCAACCAGCAATCTAAAAGGAAATTTTTCCCTGGATATGGATGACAGAACTGATCCGCTTTTAACAGTTGCACGCGGTATAATGTATGAGCGCGCAACAAAGCAGGTTGATTGCTATGTTGATTTGGGCAATGCTTTTTCACCCGGTGTGCTGTCAAAGTACAGTTATGGTGCTATGATGCTTGATTATTTTGAATTTTTACAATGCGATGCAGCGCTGGTTGGTACACATGATATAGCCGTTGGGTTGCGCAATTTAGAGTTAGCATCACGCTCACGGCCTACCCAGCTTTTATCACTTAATATCACTGTTGATAATAAGCCAATATTCAAACCATACTGGATATTTAAAAAGAAGGATATAAAAATAGGGTTTATTGGCATAACATCATCCAGAGGAATATTTGATGTAGCGGAAAAACGGATATTAAGCGTTTCACTTACCGAATACCGGGATTACCTTACCAATACAATTGCTGCACTCAAAGAGATGGGATGCAAATATATTATTGTTTTATCAGGACTTTCTTCAGCGGAAAATAGTGCTATCATGAAAGAATACTCTCAGGTTGATTGTATTCTTGCAGGTGGTGATGCATCAGGGCTGTATTATGATGTGTATGCACCACGCCTTGATTTAGAAGATGGGCGTTCTATTATTACAGTCACTAAACCAGATGGCCATTATACTATACGGCTTGCACTCAAAGAGAAAGCGGTAGTTGAAACAATAACCTTTACAAATCTTGATAAAACAGTTAGCGATAGCTCATATAGTGATCTTGTTGAAAAGATTAATCTATGGAAAGAGCGTTACGCAGAGGTTGCTACTGTTGCTATTGCAGAAAATTTCCCGTCAACCGATGTTTCACCGGTAACTATCGCCCACATGCTCAGGCATTACTATAATAGTGAAGTTGCCATTGTTAATGTGGGTGATGTGGTTGCAACAAGCTTAAGTGGGACTGTCACCGGTATTGATGTGCAACGGGTTGTTCAGAATGACTATACAATATTTACCTACAGGTTAAGTGGCAGACAAATTAATATCATTAGTGGTATATCAGGACTTGTTTTTTCCGGGCTTGTTGCAGGAAAGATTCAGGGTGTTTCTGTTCACCACGATAGGATGTATAAAGTTTCATCAACACAGTCAGCATACGATATAATCACTGCTACATTAAAGGAAGAAGTGCCCTACACCAATACATGGACTGCACTTTCTGCATTAATGACCAATGATCTGAAAGCTGATAAATGTATTGCCAATAATAATTTTGAGTATTTAGATAATAGATTCAGGTTAACAGTTGATATTAACCTTGCCAATATATATGACAACTCGGTTGTAACAACTGATGATGGCGCTTCCACCCCACCCGGCATGCCTTCTAAAACATATAAAAAATGGGGCATTGAGGATAGTGCGGACATAACATTGTATAATCAGTTCCACCGTTTAACGTTAACCCCGTATATTTATTATATGCGACAGGATGAATTGTATCTGCAAAATTTATTGCGCGGGACATTTTTGTATAGCTATACATTGAATCCATATGTTAACCCGTATCATAAATCGCAGGTTGATACGGTGGTTGTAAAAAAAGATGATGGCCTGCGCCCAATTTTATTCCGTGAAACGGTTGGTGCTTCTTTTTTGTATAGTTATCTTAGCGGTAGGATAGGTGTTGGTTTTGAAAAACAGACCCAGGACCCTGAGAAGGATATGCTCTACGGTGCCGAATCAATTTTACAAATACAGATACCGTTTCTTTCTTATTTTATATATACCTTTAATCTGGATAATTTTATCACAATTCCGGAAGGTAGCAATAGTACCTATCAAATAAGAACTGAGATGCGGAATGCTCTAAGCATTAACATTAATACATGGCTTTCGTTAACAATCCGTCACAGATGGTTTTATTATAATCCGCTTGATACACAAATACCGTATACATATACGCAGCTTTTAGTGAGTTTGGATGTAAAAGCAAAGTTTAAGGTGTTTTAAACTTGTTTTATTAATGTTATTGCGGTATATTCAATGTGGTGATACATAGCGATAGTAACTGAAGAGATAATTGGATACGTGTATTATTTGTAAATAGTATGCACTCATCATAATCCCACTTTATTGCACTTCATGAAATCTTTTAAAAAATCACCATGTTAAGGTTACTTGTCTTATGCGTGATTTTTTGTTGCGTTAATTTCTTGTATCATGCAAAATAGGCAAGTGCCTATAAATTGAAGTTAAAATGTTTTAGATTAGAGGTGAGAATGCCAAATTTAATTGTATTATTACTCAACAGATTACTGCATGACCAGCTCTTTGAGGTTTTTACCAACAAGGGTTTTCATTTATCCCTGATGAATCGTGCCGAATGCAGTAAAGAGTCCATTGCCAGCAGTACACCTGATATTGTGTTGTTTGATGTAGGGATGCATAGTGAGGATGACTTCTTACTCTATTTAAATATTGTACGGTGGACTAATGTTCCGGTATTGCCGGTAATATACCGTAAAGAAAATTCACATTGCACCATGTTACAGGCTCAGGAATTGCTCAAGGATGTTGAATCAATATTGCTGGGAACAGATTATGCTGACCAGAAGGACAACCTTGCACGTGTGCGGGAGTATCCGTATGCTCTTACACATTACCATGACATATTTGAAACAATACCCTATGCCGTATTCATTCATGATATCCATACCGGTGCGGTTCTTGATGTTAATGTGGC
>Ga0101944_10000623_pt1 | contig 97979 bp, 106 predicted proteins | sample DewCreD2012metaG_FD_75245 | JGI IMG/M metagenome (GOLD analysis project Ga0101944, IMG submission 75245) | Hot spring sediment bacterial and archeal communities from British Columbia, Canada, to study Microbial Dark Matter (Phase II) - Dewar... ... | reverse complement strand
AGTTCAAAAAAAAAAGCTGAATGATAGCACGCCAAAAGAAAGCAAAGCTGAAGATGATAAAAAAATCATTATGCATGCCTGGACTCAATTGCTGCAAAACTTGCGTCAAAGCAAGCAGTATATGTTCTTCAAACTGACTCATGTCAAAGCGGCGTACCGTGATGGGCAACTGGTCCTTTCGGTTATGGGCGATAGTTCCAATGGATTTTATCAACAGTTACTATCGAAACAGGAAATAAAACAGATTGAAGAAGAGTTGTTTACATTAAGTAAGCGAAAGGTTGCTATACGAATAGAATCAGTTGAAAATGATGTTCCCCTACCTGATGCCGTGATGTTACCCCATGCTGAGGACCCGGAGAAGCCACATCCGCTGGTTGAACAGATTAAAACCATTTTTGATGGTGAAATTATAAAATAATATAAAATAATATAAAATAATAAGGAGCAATACGATGAATTTTAAAGATATTGGGCAGTTAATGAAAGCACAGAGCGAGTTAAAAAAGATTCAAAAACGGCTTAAAAAGACTGAAGTTACTGCTACAAGCCGCGATGAGATGGTAACAGCAACTGCAAATGGGGACAATGAGCTTGTTTCTATACTCATTAATGAAGAAAAGTTCAAAAACAGTAATGTAAAAACACTTGAACGCAATATTATTGAGGCTGTAAATAAAGCATTGGAAGATGCAAAAGAAATGGCATCCAAAGAAATGATGAAACTGACAGGTGAAATGGATATATTTGGCATGGCAAATGAACTTAAAAAATTCATGAAATAACTATGAATCTGCCCTCAAAATATCTTGAAAAATGTATTCATGAGCTGTCAAAACTGCCAGGTATTGGCTCAAAAAGTGCTTCACGCATTGCGTTTTTTCTTTTAAAAACGCCAAAAGCCAATGTTGATGCATTGGTTGGCGCCATAAACCAGTTAAAAGACAATATCAGATATTGTGAAGAATGTGGTGGTATATCAGATGAAGCTGTGTGTAGTGTTTGCAGCGATAATGAAAGGGACCGGACTACACTGTGTGTAGTGGAAGAGCCTGAAGATATGCTCAGCATTGAAAAATCAGGTGCCTTTAATGGCCTGTATCATGTGCTTGGTGGTGTTATCTCGCCGCTTGATGGGGTAGGTCCTGAAGAGCTTTCAATCAATAAGCTTGTTGAGCGCTGCAAAAGTGGCATTAAAGAGGTTATTATTGCCACCAACCCAACAATAGAAGGCGATGCAACAGCGTTGTATATTGCATCCCTTCTAAAACCATTACATATTAAAGTAATGCGCATTGCCCATGGTTTGCCGGTTGGTTCTGATTTAGAGTTTGTTGATGCACCCACACTGGCAAAATCTATTACCGGCAGAAGAGAAATGTAAGCTATTTCCTGCCGCTCACCTCAAAAACTATAGGAATTCCATGCCAGTTTAGAGCTTCTTGCAATGTTTTTTCAAGAAAACGTGATACATCTTTACGGAATAATTCAGGTTTATTGACAAAAAGGCGTATTACAGGCGGTGATGAGCTTGTTTGTGTTGCATAATATATTTTTAACTCGCCACCAAGCAAAGGCATAATGTGCCTTTTCTGCACATTTTCTAATATTACATTTATCTTTGATGTTTCAACTTTCTGTTTTGCGCGTGTATTTATTTCTAAAGCTGTCTGCAATAATTTATGAATGCGCAATTTTTGTAGCGCTGATATGGAAATGATGGGGAAGTCAGTTGCACGATAGTATTTAAAGATTATTCTGTCCTTGTATTTGTCAAAAGTGGTGTGGTCTTTTTCAATACAATCCCATTTATTAATAGCAAGCACCGTAGGTTTGTGCGATAACATGATGATGTCAGCAATCTTTTTGTCTGTTTCGGTAATACCGCTGGTAGCATCAATTAAATGAATGACAATATCAGCTTTGTCGATAGCTTCTTTAGAGCGGACCACAGCATAGTATTCAATTGTATTATCAATCCTGCTTTCCCTGCGTATGCCAGCAGTATCGATAATCATTATGGTTTTGCCATGGAATTTAAATGTTTCATCAATGCTATCGCGCGTTGTGCCTGGAATTTCTGATACTACCGCACGCTGATATCCCAGAAATGCGTTTAATAACGTAGATTTGCCTGAATTTGGGCGTCCAACAAGGGCAATTTTACAATCTATTTCGACGGTTTTTTTCTTTCTATGGGGAAGATTTGTCACAATTGTATCAAGAAGAAGGTCAATATTACGCTTATGTAATGCTGAAATAGGAATAAATTCCTGCCCAAGTTCATAAAAATTTGGAAGACATTCCATGTCTTCTTTATGGTCTATTTTATTTATGGCAATAATATATGGTTTATTGAATTTGCGGACTAACTCAAGCAATTCATAATCATATGAAGCGATATCGGGTTTTTCAAAGAGCAAAACAAAAACATCTGTGGATTGCAAATGATGAAATGCTACTTGTTTAATGTCCTCGGACAAAGTGGCATCAGGTTCCAGATCAAGACCCGGAGTATCATTGATGATAAAAGAAACATCACGGTACTGCAGCATATACGAAACAACATCGCGTGTAAGCCCGGGATGTTCATCAACAATTGCTTTGCGCTGTTTAATAATAGTATTAAATAGAGTTGATTTGCCAACATTCTGCCTTCCAATAATTGATACAATCGGCAATTCTTTCACGGCGTTCCTCGCAATGTTTGTTTTATCATTAATTTTATTCACTTATAGCTAAAATTTTTTAAATGTAAAACATCAGTTCCCGTTACTATTAGCGGAGATCATGCTTTGCAATATTTCATTCGTAATGGTACATGAAAGAATAAGCAGTATGTTATAGTAAAAAATGTAGAAGTTCATGATGTCAATAGTTATTTAAGCAATATGGAAATTAATTTCTAATGTTTTTATATTTTTTTTTCGAATTTTAAAATGTGATAGAGATACACTACCCCACCCTTTGTTGGGAGTGTATACTGCATTATTCATAAAATTATTTTAAGGATTAATTGATAAAAAAAAATTTATATTTTCATATATCAAAAACATTTTTTTGTTGCAATATTAAAATATGTATGTTATATGTTCATCGTTAGGATTAATTGCTTATATTTTTTACCATGCACTATGCATGAAAAATTTTAAAATCGAGGTGGTGTAATCGATGGAACAGAAAAAGTCATTAAAACAGCTTCAGGCTGATGAAGCACGAAAGAAAGACAAAGTCAAAAAATTGACCGCCGAGCTCAATGCAGCAAAGAAAGAGTTGGGTGCATTGGCAAAAGCTATTGCAGCAGCAAAGAAAGCAGAAGCAAATAAGAAAAAGGCTGCTAAAAAGCCAGCAAAGAAGAAATAAGTTATTGATATGTGCCTATCATAAAATTTAATTTAAAGAGGTGGGTAACCACCTCTTTTTTATATAAAAAGTAATTGCAGTTTTATACTGAAGTAAATAAAATAATTTATCGATAAGAAAGATAAAGTATCTTCAAAGTGCTTTTTATATATTGAGGATGAATTTGAAAGAAATAAAGCAAAGAAAACAACGAACCTTTGAAGGTTTGTCAACATTGGATGATATCATGGAGTTGTTAAGAGATGAACAATTCCAGAAACGCTTGGGGATTAAATTTACTCTTGAAAAATCTAACATTGAAATTAATGAATTTATTGATGAACGAACAATAATGCTTGTAACAGACCCCGACTATGCCCCCATTAATAATAAAATTATTCTTTATGGATTAGTGGACAGATATATTGAGATAGAATGTGATGTTATTGAAGTAACCGGGCCTGGATATTTTAAATGCAGGGTAGTAAGTGCACGGAAAGCTGCTCACGGAAGGCGTGATTTGCGGTTTAAAATGAATCCTGAAAAAGTTGTAGCTACCAATTTCAGGGTTTCCAAACACACCATTGATATTCGTAATTACAGTATACCTACCGGTATTAAAGTGATTATTGAACAATTTGAAAACCAAATTTCCAAGAATGCTGATATTGTAAAGGTTGATATACTGGATGACCGTGATACTGTGTTAGCACAAATAAAAAAAACAAGGTCAACATTATATATTGAAGACTTGAATAATCCTGCAACGTTTACACCTATTAATGATGCCTTTATTGATATAAAAGAAGTATTACAGGAACAAACCCCTCAGTATATTAAAAAGTTAACAGATAGTGGCTATAAATCAATAATAATATCCCCTGTCATATATATTGAAGATGATGAACGGCTTATACCATTTGCGTATATACAGTATATTTCAAAAGATAAGCCTTTATCAATGGACAAGGTACTGGAAATTCAGGATTTGGCATTCAAGCTTGTTGACAGGATACGTGATGCAAATACATTAATGATTGCTGTCCACCAGGAAATACTGGATATCAGCAGAGGTGGGGCTAAATTAAAAATTACTGATAATAATTTAAAGAAATATATATTGAAATCAAAAGGTTTCATTTTTGACATTGTCTTCAAACTTCAGGCACCAATAACTATTTACGGTGATATACGATATACCTACATTGATTCAGAGGATAATTTGATTATTGGAGTGGATTTTGCCGGTAATTCTTCACGCAAAGATGAAATGAAGCGTTTCTATTCAATTATCCAGCCAATGGAAGTTGAGTATAGAAGCAGGCTTATAAAAGAAATGCGTCAAAAAAAGAAAGAACAAGGTTAATTATTTTACTAAGAATACCAATATTTATTCCTTCCGCTTTCGTCGACAGGAAAGTGTACATTTTTTACTTTTTCTCCCTTAATTCTTTCATAACTTCAGCATCTGACTTTCTAGAATAATATGGTTGCACTTTGCGGTAATCAGTATAGCGTGTAGGATTTTCCATATATAATGATTCCACCAACCGTATCATTCCATCTGCTTTAGGGATAAAATCGGGTACAATCTGTATAGTATTACATAATTTTATCATGTTTTCCTGGTATTTTATGCTGCCATCGCCAACTGCAATGACAGGTTGATTGCATTGCTCACTGAAAAGCTGCTCAATAGTGTAGTCTCCTGGTGGTAGTATTTCCTGTGGCATGGAATCATGTGTTACATGGTAGCGTGCGGCAAAGACTCTGCCTTTTTTAGCATCAAATGCTACGATGCAATGGGCATTAGTATGAACTATCGCCGAAGCAAAAAGAAGTTGGGTTGGTATACCCACCAGGGGCACCTGCAAAATTTGTGCCAGCATGCGCGCGGTAGTAACTGCTATTCTGATTCCTGTGAATGAACCTGGGCCAATACCAACTCCAATGCACTGAATGCTGTGTATCGTGGTGTTTAACTCTTTACATGCACTGTCAATAGCGTCAAATAAAGAAACCGAATGTGAATTTAGCGTTTGCGTGGTTTTATCTGCTATTGCTCTGTTATACTGAAGTGCCACGATTTCAATATTTGTTGCTGTGTCAAGAAGCAGGATATTCAACGGTAATCTTCCTCCTGTTTTTATCGATATATTCCAATGTAATGATGTATATGTCTTCTGGAAGCCGTTTCATGGCTCTATCTGACCATTCAATAACACTAACGCCATCGCCAAACCAATATTCTTCAAAAAAAAGATTTTCCAGTTCCATGTCGTCAGAGATTCTGTAAAGGTCAAAGTGGTAAAGCGGGATGTCTGATTCATAAACCTCAAGCAATGTAAAGGTTGGGCTGGTGATTTCATCATTTATACCCAAGCCTTTTGCAATACCTTTGGCAATGATGGTCTTTCCTGTTCCAAGGTTGCCAATCAGGGCAAAGATATCACCAGGTTTTGCCTTTTTTCCCAGCTCAACGCCTATTCCAAACGTTTCTTCCTGTGATTGTGTAATGAATATAGTTTGGGTCATATTATTCTGCTTGTATGTGCTCAAATGCCATTGTGTTTAGCTTTTTTATAAAATCATTCATGTGCTGTGGCAAGTCAATAGAAAATTGTAAGCGCTTCCCGGTAATGGGATGGCCAAATTCTAAATATGTTGAGGAAAGCAGCATGAAGGGCACATTGTATTTTTCCCATTTCTTGGAATAAAGCTTATCGCCAACGATGGGAAGCCCTATCGACGATAAATGAACTCGTATCTGATGTGTCCTGCCCGTAAATATTTGTAGCTTCAAGCGTGAAAATACGCCCTGTTGTGTGTGCCATACTTCCTGTAAAGTATAGTGGGTTATGGCTTCTCTGCCATCATCTCGCACTGTCATTTTATGGCCATATTTGGGGTGGCGGTCGATAGCTTTGTTGATTGTATCGGTTGGTGTGGATGGTTTCCCGGTAACTATCGCCACATATTTTTTTATGACATTTCTGGTTTGAAATGCTTTTGTAAGCATGTTATGAGCGGTATCATTTTTGGCTATAACCATAAGCCCATCTGTATCTTTATCTAGTCTGTGGACAATACCGGGCCTTTCAACACCACCAATTGAAGAAAGACCTTTAAAGTGATACAGCAATGCATTCACCAGTGTGTGTGTGGTATTGCCTGCACCGGGGTGCACTATCATGCCTGCTGGTTTGTGAATAACGGCAATATCATTGTCTTCATAGAGGATATTCAATGGAATATTTTCAGGTTCAAGTGCTGATTTTTCAGGTTGAGGAATGATAATATGTATTTCCTGGTCTGGTTTTACCTTATAATTTGGTTTTACAGGCATTTCGTGTATTGTAATATGGTTGTTTTTCAAAAGTTTTTGTATAAAGCTTCGCGATAGCTCTTCTTCCAGTGCATTGTAAATAAATATATCAATGCGTGTACCAGCATATTCTTCCGGGACTATGAGTGTGATGTTGTTTCCATTGACCATAAAAAAGCCTTGAAATACTGAAGTAATTTAACAATAATGCAATCAAATGGTATTATTCGTTCCCACATATAGCGGGGAAGAGTGTTTGCCATTATGGTGCAATAAGAGGAAATGTTTTGTTAAGTTTAGTCAAATCATTTTTAATGAGGCATATCAGTGAATGATCTATCGTATAAATCTTTTATGACTGCATTTCTTGCTGCATGGAATAAGATAATGCAAACGCCTCGCCACGTAGCAGCTTTTGTGGCTGTATGGTACTATATTGAACTTCTGTATATGATGAATATAGCAATATTTTTTTATCCACCAATTTTAATTTCGCTGGTTGGTGTTATATTGGGTATTGTTGTAAGCATTCATATCTTGAAGTTATATATTGGTAACCCTGTTAATGCTACTATCCAATTATTTCTTATGGATGTCCATATTGCCTATTCAATTGGGCTAACTATAGCGGCCATTGTATCTGGTGCCACCTGGTATAGTGTACTGATTGTTGTGGTACGTGATATTATAGCAACTTTTGAAATGATTTTGGTATATACCCTGACTAAAGACGAATAATGGCCTTATTGAAAAAAGTTCAAAAAAACAATGCTTTAAACGATGAATTTTTGAAAATAGCTTTGTAAATTTTCAGTTAAAAATTTCTTAATGAAGAATTGTATACTCTGCTGGCAAAGGTGGCAGGGTAAACAATATGGTTTGACTAAAATAATAAATATTATTTGAATGGATATAACATTGAGATTTACATAATGGTGGAGGGTTCTTATGTATGAAATTCGTGAAGCCACATTAAGTGATATTGATGATATTGTTACCATACGGATGAAGTTGCTGTTTGAATTGGGAAAATTAGAAACGGAGGATGGTACGCGCAAACTGAGATCATTAACAAGGGATTTTTTTATACGTAAGTTTCAGACAGGCGAATATAAAGTTTTTTGTGCGGTAAAAGAAAATACAATTATTGCCATAACTGGTATTCAGTTTTTAGAACAGCCACCCTTATATGAAAACCCTCATGGTATTGAAGCATTTATTATGGATGTATATACTGAACCACAATTCAGGGGAAAAGCTGTAGCTACAAAATTATTAGAAAAGGTGATAGAATACGCCAAAGAACGAAAAGCTGGTAGAATACTACTCCATACAATGGGGAAAGATAAGCGTATCTATGAAAAGGCTGGATTTGTATCAACAACGGATGAAATGCAATTGGTGCTGCAATAGTAACTTGCAAATTTATATATAGTTAATATAAATCAATTTCATATTCCCAGATTATTGCTCATGCAGATACTACTAAACATATTAATAATATTTTCAATATCGATTGCAGTAATTTACCTGTGCAATCGCTTAAAGATTCCCACCATTATAGGATTACTTATAACTGGTATTGTTGTGGGGCCCTATGGTCTTCAGATTATTAAATCTACTGCAGATGTTGAGCTTTTAGCTGAAATAGGAATTATAACTTTGCTATTCACAATAGGATTGGAATTATCATTTGATGAAATAGCCTCACTTAAACGTGCTATTGTGGTAGGGGTTTTGCAGGTAAGCATAACTATTGTTATTGTTACAGGTATAATGCTTATTTGGACTTCATTTTCAAAAGCTATCTTCTTTGGATTTATTGTTTCATTAAGCAGTACTGCGGTAGTGTTAAAGGTTATTCAGGAATTGGCACTATCTGAAAGCCCACATGGCAGAATGTCACTGGCAGTCCTTATTGTTCAGGATATAGCCATAGTTCCATTGATGTTGTTTATCCCATTATTGGCCGGAGTTTCTAAAAATTCAATTCCTGTTGAAATGTTTAAACTTGTCATTAAAGGGGCTTTGATAGTTATCGTTGTTATTGTCCTTGCTCGCTATGTAGTCCCTAAGTTCTTATTTGAGATTGCTAAAACACGAAGCAGGGAATTGTTTGTTATAACAATTGTAACAATTTGCCTTGCTGTCACATCAGCTACATATACTATGGGTATGTCAATAGAATTAGGTGCTTTTTTAGCAGGTATAATCATTGCTGCTTCTGAATACAGTGGGCAGACATTTAGTTCAATGATGCCATTCAGGGATTTATTTACCAGCTTTTTCTTTATTTCAATAGGCATGTTGCTTAATCCTATGGTTGTAGCTAATGATATAGTAACTATCGCCAATATTTCATTATGCATAATCATTATCAAGATTATGATTATAACGGCAATTGTACTTGCACTGGGATATCCGTTACGGATCGCTTTCCTAACAGGTTTTGCTTTGCCACAAATAGGTGAATTTTCTTTTATTTTAGCCCAAATTGGATTGTCATATGCCCTGTTGTCCCAACAAGAATATCAATTGTTTCTTTCTGTAACTATTATTGCTATGGGTATTACGCCATATTTGATTAAATATTCTCCAAGCCTTGTTGATATGCTATTAAGATTGCCATTCCCTGATACGTTATTAAATGGATTTTCATACAGCGCTGATGAAAAAGCACATGCCTTAAAAGACCATATCATAATTGTTGGGTATGGCATAAATGGAAGAAACGTTGCAACAGCGGCTAAAAGTATAAAAATCCCTTACATTATTGTTGAGATGAATCCTGAAACGGTAAAAAAAGAAAAGAAAGAGGGTGAAAATATTATCTATGGTGATGCTTCTCAGGAAGATTTATTACATCATGTTAATATTTCTTCTGCACGGGTTTTGGTGATAGCAATAGCTGATAGAAGTGCAATAAAAAGAACTATTGTGCTGGCACGGCGCATTAATCCACACATCCATATTATTGTTCGTGCTAGGTTTGTTGGTGACATGAAGGAATTGCTTGAGCTGGGTGCTAATGAAGTTATACCTGAAGAATATGAAACATCCATTGAAATTTTTGCACGGGTATTGCACTATTATGGAGTGCCACGTAGTGATATTGAAGCAATGATTGAATCAATACGTGCCAAAGGTTATGCAATGCTTAGAAAATTGCATGTTGATGTATATAAAGATTTGCCCATTGCTGAAATTGACATGCAGGCAATACGGGTGTGTGCTAATTCACCAGTTGCTGGTAAAACAATAGGCCAGATGCAATTCAGGAAGGTTCATAAATTTTCCGTTGTTGCAATCAAGCGAAATGATTCTATCATTACCAATCCTGGAGCTGATGATGTTATTCAAAGCGATGACATACTCTATGTTGTAGGAAAACGGGAAGATATATTGAAAGCAGTTAAAGAACTACGTTTGAGTGATAATGCTACCAGTTGCCAAGTTTAAATAAAGCTTTTATACGGAGTTGAGTTCATGAAAACAATTAAAGCACAGCAATTATCAAACGAAAACTTTTCCCCTTATGGGTATTTTGCAAAGATGCAAAATCCCAACTCAATTAACTTTGGCACAGAGCCTGTTAAATTTTACCGTGATATTATTCAAATTCCTGTTGTCAGTATGGAAAATATTTCGTTTTCAATATGCCAGGTTGAAAAAAGGGATTTTATAATTCAAAAAATTGAGTGCCACAGCCGTTGTTATGAGGGAATCTTGCCACTTGATGGTGATGTTTTTATCCATGTGGCACATTCCAGCCAGAATAACGTTTATCCCTTTGAAGCTATCCAGGTGTTTATGGTGCCACAATATACTATGGTAATATTGAAAGCAGGTGTATGGCATCATGCACCGTTTGCTGTTAATTCAACTATTAATACATTGATAATACTTCCTGAACGCACCTATGCCAACGATTGCATTAGAGTAGACATACCTGAGGAATTTCAGCTACAAATTATATTATGAGCGATAGTTACTGTTTAATAGTCTATTGTGTATAAAAAATTACAGCAGGGAATTAATCCCTGCTGTACTATTTTGCTACATTTGGCTTATCTTTGCTAAGCGCATAGAAGCTTTCATCACTTCTTTGTCTGTTGCATATTTTGGCATCTTTTCCATCATGCTGGTTGTGAGTTTTTGGCTTAATGCAGCTTGTTTTTGTTCCAGGTCAAGCAGTTCTTTTGGCATCTGAGCATTTGCATCATTTAATTCAGGATACTTTGCTTGCAACTGCTTAATCTTTGGTTGCATTACTTCAATTGCATCTGCATACGAGTTGATTGCTTTTGCTACATCATTAGCATTTGTTGCTGCATCAATGTCTTTGATTAACGCTTCCTGAGCAGCAATCGATTCTTCCATAAGGGAACGAACATCACTGTATTTGCCAGTTGATGTACCACAACTGATGAACGAAACTATCACAAATAATGATAGAAATAATAAAGAATATTTTTGCATAAAACCTCCTTAGTTGGTATGGATAGCAGTATAGCATGATAGCAAATATGTGCAATAATAATTTTATTATTGACTTTAATAATCGTATGTCTAAAAATATAGAATATAAAAGAAAAAAATTATATTAAGGGTAATTATATGGTATTATCACCTGTTGCATGGTTAGCAGTAGGTATTGTGTTGATGGCAGTTGAAATCATCATGCCTGGTTTTATAATATTTTGGTTTGGCATAGGGGCAGTGATTACTGCTGCACTGGTGTATGTTGGGCTTTTGCAGTCTGAAATAACACAGTGGTTTTGTTTCTTTATTTCGTCAGGTGCTTTTTTAGCTTTGTGGTTTGGATATCTAAAAGACAGAGTCAAAGTAAAGACGGCAGATGATTCGCTGGATGTAACTTTGGCAGGCAAGAAAGGAAAGTGTATTCAAGATATAATTCCGCCACAGATTGGAGAGGTTGAATTATATGAACCATTTCATGGGGTCAAAGTATGGAAAGCCCAATCAAAGGAAGTAATTCATAAAGGTGAGCAGATAGGTGTTGAAGGAGCTGATGGTATTAAGCTTATAGTAAAAAAATTATAACAGGAGGTTTTTATGCAAGGTTTGATAATAGCCATAGCAATTCTTTTAATAATCCTGATTTACAAGGGAGTAAGAATAGTCCCCCAGGCTGAAAACTGGCTGGTTGAGCGTTTTGGGAAATATGCTGCAACGCTATCGCCCGGGTTAAATCTTATCAATCCACTCTTTTCACGGGTAGCAGCAAAAATTGATATCCGTGAACAGGTATTGGATCTTCCACCACAGGGAATTATTACTGAGGATAATGCTACAGTTAAAGTGGATGGTGTTGTCTTCTATAAGATACTTGACCCATATAAAGCATTCTATGGTATAGAAAATTTACAAATGGCAATATCGAATTTAGCATTAACTACATTACGTTCAATAATGGGTAAGATGACACTGGATCAATCTTTGTCATCACGTGACAAAATTAATGCTGAACTATTGATAATTTTGGACCAGGCTACCGATTCATGGGGTACCAAGATCACGCGTGTTGAAATAAAGGATATTGTCCCACCTCAGGATCTGCAGCAGGCAATGGCACTACAGATGAAAGCTGAGCGTGAACGCCGTGCAACAGTGTTAGAAGCAGAAGCACAAAAGGAAGCCCAGGAAAAAAAAGCAGAAGGATTTAAAAAAGCGCAAATACTTGAAGCTGAGGCACGAAAAGAATCCGCACTGCGTGATGCAGAAGCGCGGGAACGATTGGCTCAGGCTGAGGCAAATGCTATTGAATATGTCGCAAAATCATTGAAGAGTACAGGCGGTGATCCATTGTTGTATCTTTTAGGTATGGAATATGTGAAGGGATTAATTAAATTAGGTGAATCACAGAGTAGCCATGTTGTTATTCTGCCAGCAGACCTTATTGAGAATTTAAAAAGCCTTTTTAAATTGAAGTAAAATCAAAGATCTTTCATAATTCACATAGTCTTTTGCAGCATACTTGACCATATATCAATATAACAGTAGATTCCAGATCAAGTATAGAATGGTGTTTATGAAATTCAATTTTCATGAGACTTGTTTCTATACATGCAAAATATAAGATATGTTAATTGAGAATTAATATTGTCTATGGACATTTCTTTTATTATACAGAAATAGTTAATTTTATTGAAGAAATTAACTTTGTCTGGTAAAATTATCTAAAAGTAAAAAAATTTACTGGTATATTATTTCCTTCCAGCCTGATTCATACGGGTATAGAAGTGTTTAAGTATTATATAATAATGTACAATAACTGAATTTTCATATATAATCTGAGGCTTATTATGATGATTGCACCTCTTATCCAGCCTGAAATAAAAGAACTTATTGAAAAAAGAGAGTTCAGTGTCTTAAAAGAAGTATTCAGTGAATGGGCGCCTGCTGATTTAGCTGAACTCATAAGCGAATTGCCTGAAGATGAGCAGGTCATTATTTTCAGGTTATTGCCAAAACAACTTCAAGCTGAAACATTTGAGTATTTGGATTTTGAGGTTCAATCACACCTTCTGGGGAATCTTGCCAAAAAGCAGATAGCAGATATCTTGAATGAAATGTCCCCTGACGACCGAACTGCACTTTTTGAGGAACTGCCGGCTGATATCCTGCGACAGATGCTGGCATTAATGTCCAGGGAAGAGCGTATCACTGCAATGATCCTTCTTGGGTATCCGGAAAACAGTGTTGGCCGTTTAATGACCACGGATTATATTGCCGTCAAAGAAAACATGACTATCGCCCAGGTTTTGCATTATATCCGTAAATATGGCAAAGACAGTGAAACGTTGAACATGATTTATGTAATTAATGATGAGGGTAAACTGATTGATGACATAAAAATGAGGCAGGTGCTTTTGGCACAGCCAACAAGGCGAATAAAAACATTGATGGACCATAAATTTGTCAGCCTCAATGCATTTGATGATCAGGAGGCTGCAGTTCAGGTTTTTAAGAAATATGACCACTACGCATTGCCAGTTGTAGATAATGATGGTATTCTTTTAGGTATTGTAACAATTGACGACGTGCTGGATGTTGAAGAAGAAGAAGTAACCGAAGATATTCACAAAATGGCTGCAGTTGAGGTTCTGGAAGAGCCATACATTGAAGAGCCATTGTTGCGGTTAACAAGAAAACGTGCATCCTGGCTGGTATTTCTTTTCTTAGGCGAGATGTTGACTGCAACAGCCATGGGATATTTTGAAGAAGAAATTGCAAAGGCTGTTGTACTTGCTTTATTTGTTCCATTAATTATATCCAGCGGTGGTAATTCAGGTTCTCAGGCAGCAACGCTGGTTATTCGAGCTATGGCAATAGGTGAAATTAAGTTACGTGATTGGTGGCGAGTGTTAATACGGGAAATTCAGTCGGGATTTATGCTGGGTTCAATCCTTGCATTCATTGGTTTTTTGCGTATCAGTGTCTGGCAAAAGTTTTTTGGCATGTATGGTGAACACTGGTTGAAAGTAGCTTTAACGGTATCATTTTCGCTTGTTGGTGTTGTCATGTGGGGAACGCTTATGGGTTCAATGTTACCGTTTATATTGCGGAGGTTAGGTCTTGACCCTGCTACATCGTCAGCGCCTTTTGTGGCAACGCTGGTTGACGTATCTGGATTAATAATATATTTCAATATTGCGTATTTAATATTGAAAGGGACATTGTTATAAGGACAACTTAAATGGCAAAAGTGGCATGGAAACCTGGAACAATGCTGTATCCGGTACCTGCGGTGCTGGTAACGTCTCATCATGATGGCATTGATAATGTATGTACCGTTTCCTGGGCAGGCACGGTTTGCACTGAGCCGCCAATGATAAGCATTTCCCTGCGCCCTGAGCGATATTCATTTCAGTTAATACAGCAGTCAAAAGAATTTGTAGTAAATATTCCAGATAAAAAGCTGGTGAAGGCTGTTGATTTTTGTGGTGTTCGTTCGGGAAAGGATATTGATAAGTTTGCGATAGCTCATCTTAATAAGATGCCGGCTAAAAAAGTAAAAGCACCACTAATTGAACAATGCCCTGTATCAATTGAATGTAAAGTGTCAAAAATTATTCAATTGGGAAGCCATTATCAATTCATTGGAAAAGTTGTTGTGGTGCATGTGGACGATGCACTGCTTGATAAAAGAGGTGCGTTGCATTTAGAAAGGGCAGGACTTGTATGCTATAATCACGGGTTTTACTGTGTTGTTGATAAACAGATTGGGAAGTTTGGGTTTTCGGTAAAAAAACGTAAGAAAAAAAATTAAAAAACTGCGCTGCTGTGTGCAGCGCAGTATAATATACTATTATTCCTTAACCTGTGTTGTCAGGAATATCTGAATACTCATCTGGTTAATCTGATCCTGCAATTCTTCTATTTCGTCTATATGCCTGTCCTCATCTTTTAATATGCTTTCAAGCACTTCGCGTGTTGCAAAATCTTTGACTTCGCCAGCTAATACAATAGCATCATTATATGCTTTGATTGCTTCCTCTTCAGCTTTGCGGTCATGTTCAAGCTGTTTGGGTACATCTGCGCCAATGAAGATTTTTCTTAAATTAGTAACTATCGGTAACCCTTCTAAAAATAATATTCTGCCAATAAGTTTTTCAGCATGCTTCATCTCATCAATAGCTCTTTTTTCAAAGTGTTTATGAAGCTTTTCATAACCCCAATTATCACACATTTCTGAATGAACCATGTATTGATTAATTGCCGTTAATTCATCAGCTAATAAAGAATTCAGCGTTTCAATTAATTTAGGATCTCCTTTCATGGCATGTCTCCTTGAAATAATTTGTAATTTGTATTAAAAATAAGTTTTAATAAAAAAATAATCAAGCATTAATTGGGTTTAAAAGATAAAAAATCAAATCTTTAATCTAATGCCTATAACATGGTAAAAATCGGATGCCCCGCCAATTATATCAACATCAATGTCCCTTTTAAAAGAATAATACACCAATAAAGGTATGGTAGTATTAAAAATTAAACCCTGCTCTATACTATATTTATAGTTATTTTGTTTACCTGTAAAATACACTATTTCAAAACTTATGTATGGTTTCCATGAACGATGAAGAATAAAATAATAATTAACCTTGGGATTTATTATATAAGAATATGGATAATTGTGTTTATTTAGTAAGTAGGATAAACTAAACTCATATTCAAAATTGTTATAAGTAAAAAGATAGCTTGAATCATTAAATTCATCATTTTGTTTTTGTTCCAAGTATGAATGTTTAAAACCTAATTTGATAGCATGATAGTATTCAGTTTGGCCTCTATATTGATTACCATCGTGACGTCGCAAGTGTTCATAAGCCATCAAAATCAAATGTTGATTGAAAACTGAATATTCGTAAGCTGTTTTAAGCAGTATGTTTATAAAGCGTGGGTAAAGTGCTGTTAATTTATCTTCAGAACTGTGAGTCAGAAATGATGAAAAGTAAAGATTATTTTTATTTTCAAAGAATGCCTGCAATGTTATTCCAAAATCTGTGGTGAAATTATAATAATTGCTGCTAAGATTTTTTGCATATCCTGCTATAAAATGCATTGATATATCATTTATTAAAGATGGTGGGGTATAATAATTCCTGTCTTCAAAGAAATCATGATCAATTAAGGATTCAGCTTTAAAACCAAAACCTATTTGGTTATCGGACATGCCGGGATATAGGCTATCATGGATATATTCGTAATTAAGATATGGTTTTAATTCAACCAAACCTAATGGAATTTTCACGCCTGATTCAATAGATCTATCTATAGCTAATTCATTATTAGCGTATAATAAGCCTTTTATATGCGTCTCAAAGTAGGGTATAGCAATTGGGGTGATCGGGATATCATATCGCAAAATCAGATTACCTATATATTTATATTCAGGGATTTTACTCATAAAAGGATAACTGATATCAAATGAATAGTTAAAATTATTTAGATTAAAAATATTAGTTTTATTGTCAAATGCTCTGTTATTGTTACCAATTTGCATACCATTGCTTTGCCATTTTATTCCAATGCCATACCATCGCAATTCATCCCCAATATTTCTTTTTTGTTTATCAAAGGTATTATAGCAAATATGATTAAAAATAATGCCTATCTTTGAGTTTTCTAATGAAAAGGAAATCCATGCAAAATCCATATAATAAGCTATACGGTAAGGATAATAGGTGGAATTATAACGCGCAGAAGTATAAATATCCTCTTTTACATAAGTTGATAGATTAAATTTATCATAAGAAAAAATTAACAAATCCAGCGCTTTTGATTGTTTACCGGTAAAACCAGCATGGCTTTCTAATATACTATAATCAAGAAGTATTCCTGCTTGTGGCAAAAAGTAAAAACTGTGATCTTGTGAAATTTGTGCAAATGATGAATTGCATATTACAAAACATAATAATATATACAGTGAATATGCTATAGAATGTATAATTTTGCTATACATAATATTCAGATTTAATAGGATCTAAATTGTACAAATTTTAACTTGTAGTGACTAACAAAATACAAAAAATTTTTTATTAGTAAAAGAAATTTTCATTAATTCATAAATATATTTCACTTGACATTATTAATTTCATAAATTAAATAGATATCGATTAAAAAATTATTATTAAATCTAAGGGGGAGTATCTATGAAGTTATTTAAAAGGTCGCCAATAATTGCTGTTATAGTAGCTATGGCACTGTGTTTAGGTGTTGCGGTTGCATATGCATTAACAGTTGGACAGACAGTTCAGAATGTTGAGCTAAGGGATGCAAAAAACAATCCAACAATGATACCATTGTTAGGAACTAAACTGGTATCTATATTTTACAATGATGCTGATGCTGCAGATCTTAATGACCCATTAGCAGATGCACTTAAAGCTAAAGGCTTTCCAAAAGAAAAGTATGAAGGCATGGGTATAGCTAATTTGAAGGATTCAAAAGCACCTAACTTCATCATACGTAAGATTATTCAGGGAAAGATTGAAAAGTATAATTCTATTATTTTAACAGACCCTGATTTGATTTTGGCAAAAGCATGGGATTTGGGTGATTGCAACAATACATCTGTTGTAATTTTCATTGGCAAGGATATGAAGGTTAAATATGTCCACAAAGGCGGAGTTCGAGGTGCTGAAATTGATAAAGTAGTTAAAATGGTTGAGGATTTAATCAAATAGTTTTAAGCTATATTGTATTAAGTCAAAAAAAGGGATGTCATAACACAACATCCCTTTTTTTATTAATTTAGTTATAATTACGTAATGGAGACTGAAAAAACCAATTCTGGCTTATAAATAAAACAAAATTTTATTTTTTTAGATAAAAGCGGGGCGACTGGAAAAACCAGCGATTACCTTTTGTATAATAAAAGGTAAAATAATTTTTTATAGTTAATGTCGGGGCGACTGGAAAAACCAGCGATTACCTTTTGTATAATAAAAGGTAAAATAATTTTTTGTAGTTAGAGTCGGGGGGACTGGAAAAACCAGCGATTACCTTTTGTATAATAAAAGGTAAAATAATTTTTTGTAGTTAGAGTCGGGGCGACTGGAAAAACCAGCGATTACCTTTGATATAATAAAAGGTAAAATTTATTTTGTAGTTAATGTCGGGGCGACTGGATTTGAACCAGCGACCCCTAGACCCCCAGTCTAGTGCGCTAACCGGACTGCGCCACGCCCCGATTCAATTTTTAACTATAATTTCTGAATGTATTAAATAATTCAACAATTTTTTATGCAAATTTGGGATTAGACACAAAGTGATTAATCAAGGACATTTCTATTAAAGCACAAAATATGATAAAAACAAAAATATAGCTGTCACTGTGTAATTATTTAAATAAAGAACCCTTCTTTACATACCAGAAAATAAAATCAAGATGTGATATGGGAATATTAACACTTTTGCAGAAATCCTGCATTGAACGTTCAATATCTTTATAGCGTTGTGGGGTCAGAGCATTGGGAATAGTATCAATAACATGAAAATCCTTAAGGCATCGCAAAATATGTCTGTCAAGGATTGCTAACTCAAGTCCAATGCCAATATTCCGCAAAAAGTGGCTGGATTCTTTATATCCCAATCCATTAATAGTTTTAACCAGCGTATCCCTTATTGTATAAATGTCATTACCTTGCAAAAATTTCTTCAATGAACTATCGCCAAACAAATTTACTGCTTCTTTTATATATTTTGCTTTATTGTTCTTAAAGCGCACAGGATGGATAATAGAACTGATTTCATCAACTGTGCCACTGTAAAGTTTCCCTGAATTAAAAAGCTCAAGTACCTTTTCCCAGCACAATTGAGCATTGCTCTGTGGAGTCAGCAGGCAAAATAATAGTTCAAGTAAAAGATATTCTTCATGTGTATCTTCCCAAACAATTTTGAAAGAGTTGATGCGTAATGCAATCTGGAATTCCAGTTGGCAGTGAAGTTGGTGCAGGGTATGGATGTTACAATTTTCCATCAATAGTGTTTGCTACCTGTAGTAGGCTTTCAATCCGGTGCATCAATGTATCCAGAAATGTGCTCTGCGGATACTTGCTATATAGTGTCATGATTTGGCTGTAATATTGGTGTAGTATAGCGTTAAGTTCGCTTTTCTGGTTTGAATCAGAAATAATGGCATTAAGTGTGTTTTCTAATTTTTCATTCAGGGGCGATAGTTCCTGGATATCGCTCACATCCTGTAAAAAAGTCCGTGAAAGGTCAATAAGCATTGACAAAAGAGCATCCATAGTGTTGCCAGTCTTATTCGTTGATTTTTTGAATATAGTGATAGCCTTTATGTGTTAAAAAAATCTTCCCGGGAAATTTTGACTCAATCATTTCAATGAATTCTAATTTATTAACCAACTCATCTAAAACTGCGTGGCGTTCTGATTGTGGGATGTCATTTAGTATATCAACTGGCATAGGCACGCCTGCCTTTATGTCATTGCCATATTTATCCTTAAATGCCTGTAGTATCATCTTTGCATTGTAACTTACTGTCATATAAACCCCAAAATAACGTTATTGTTTTAAAGCCACAGCCATATACGTAAACATTGTAAGCTTGGTTACAGTGATTTTTTTAAATCCTGTTTCTTCAAGCAATTTTTTTAAAGCTTGCGGGCTTATGCGCTCTTGTTTAGGTGGGCCAAATAGTGCATATTTACTAAATTCTATGATTGCAATTTTACCTCCTCTTTTTAATGCTTTGTGAATATTAGAAAGCATTTCTTTTTTGTTTTCCACCTCATGCAATACAAAACTCATAAATGCAACCGTTGCTGACTCTTTGGGCACGGATGGATCATTCTCTTTGGAAAGTATTATTTCAATATTATTAATGTTTTTCTCTTTTATTTTGTGCGATAGTAACCGTAACATTTCCTCCTGTGTGTCAGTAGCCATGACCTTGCCATAAACCAGCAATTGCGATGCCGGTATTGCAAAAAATCCAGTACCTGCGCCAATATCAAGAAAGATATCATTGCTTTTGAGGCCTATTGTGTTTAATATCTTCAATGGCGGCAAAAATATCCTTCTAAAAATGCTGTCAAGATGCTTTGCATGCTGTGGATGAAATGTATGTGGCATGGATGTTTACTCTCCTTTTTACAATATAGGAACGCCAAATATGGCGCTCCTATATTTTAATATTTTTATTAAAACATGAAAACTATACTGATAAATGCACCTATAATGGTATCGTCAAATGATTTATCTGTATCACCAATTGCATTGTTGGATTCTGTTATTTGGAAGCGGGATCTCTGATATCGTACTCCTACAGTAATTATGGGCAGATTATTGCCTGGATTCATCCCAATAACTGGTTCAACATTAATACCAATCTGTCGCATAGGAACTGTTAGTTTATTATGAGATTCACCATTAAATGTACCATCAGCTTGCCATGCAAGATTGTCACCATGAAACTCAAAATCACCTGTCATATATAGTCCTGAAACATTCATCGAAACAAAGTAAGTTTCTGTTAGTGGATACGTAAATCCTAACCCTAATGCTGGCCCATAAAAATGATTGGCTGTTGGGTCAGCAACTGCAACATCAATTTCATCTATATGATTATTATTTGTTGAATCTGTCCGCAATTCTGTATATTTGTATTCCAATTTCAGGTATTGATATTTGTATCCAGCAAATATTTTGAAGTACTGACTGATACGGTAGCTTAACGCTGAATCAACATCAGCCCTGAAGACTTCAAAATAATAGTTGCCGACAATACGTGTGTTATTATCAAAATAACTAAACTTTGATTGCCAGTGTGTTGATTGTTTGCCCATTAGTGCAGATACCGAAAGCGAAAGATCATCAGTAAACATGACACTGAATATTGGTCCATAAAGAACCCCAGTTCCCCACTTAATATCGCTCATGCCTGAAGCACCAATATCTTTCAAAAACGGCTGATATGCAAAGTAGCCAGTTCTGATCCCTGCCATGTATTCTGCTCCCATGGAAAGAGCAGGTAACATAAAAATTGTAATACACGTAATACACATTAAAACAATGAGTCTTTTCATGGAATGTCCTCCAAATATTAGATTAGTTTTACAAATTTTACGTAATAAACTTTAATCAGTCAAACAATATTTTAATACCTTACATTATGTCACAAAAATTATTATAAAGGATTTTACTAATATGCCGATACACTAAGTGGAAACGAATAGCACGAGGTGTGTCAACATGTTTGAATACAGCAAGATGATGCAAACCAATTACCTTCTTGAAAAAGCGTTGGATGTTGAGTCACTGCGCCGCAAGGTTATTGCAAACAACATTGCCAATGTGGATGTGCCCCATTTTAAGCGCAGTGAGGTTAATTTTGAAAGTGAGTTAAAGAGGGCAATAGCTCATAACATGGACCCCATGAAGAATGTAAAGGCACTTAAAACTGACCCGCGGCATTATGATTTCTTTGAATTTAAGGATATTACCAGCGTTCAGCCGCGTGTTAACTTGGATTATACAACAACATACAGAAATGATGGCAACAATGTTGATGTTGAAAAAGAGATGGTGGATGCTGCAAAAAACCAGATGCGGTATAATTCGTATGTGACAAGTTTAAATCAGAATTATAAGGTTTTAAAAATGGTTATGAGAACAGTATAGTGAGGTAAGGTATGGGAATGTTTGATAGTTTCAATATATCTTCAACAGGGTTAACAGCACAGCGCCTTAGGATGGATGTAATAAGCAATAATATTTCCAATGCAACCACAACACGTACCCCTGAAGGCGGGCCCTATAAACGAAAACGGGTTATATTTGCACCTGTAAATATACGGCCATTTTATAAATCCCCACTGGTGCCAAAACGCATAGATCATGGTGAGCCCAAAGGTGTCAGGGTAGTAAAGATTGAAGATGATAATTCAGAATTCAGGTTGGTATATGATCCAAGTCATCCTGATGCCATTAAAACGGGACCAAAACAGGGCTATGTTGAAATGCCAAATGTAAATGTTGTAATGGAAATGACTGATTTAATATCTGCTTCGCGTTCGTATGAGGCAAATGTCATGATGATAAATAATGCCAAGTCAATGTTTTCAAAGGCTTTGGAGATTGGCAAAGGTGGTGTATAAACTTACAGTAAAGGAGTAAAGCCATGTATTTTGAAAAAGGATATATAAATGAAATTAACTGCTCACATGAACTATCAACACCGCCAACAATAAACAGGCGAAAAAGCCAGTGGCAACACATGGGGTTTGGTGAGCGCCCAATAATTGAATCAAGAATATTAGCAGGGAGTGTACGATATGATTCAGGAAAATAGTGGTATAACAAAATCAAATATTTTTGTTATGAAGACAACGCATCCGTTGCATTACACCGATAAGCCGCAAAAGCAGCAGGATGATGATGTTGCCGGTTCATTTATGGATGCATTGAAAACAGCGTTAGGGAAGGTTAATGACCTTCAGGTTGATGCTGAAGATTTAACACAGCAGATGATATATGAACCTGAGTCAGTGGATATTCACACGGTGATGATTGCACAGCAGAAAGCCGAGATTGCGTTAAGTTTAACAAAAGCAATCCGTGATGAAGCAATCAGGGCATATCGTGAACTTATTAATCTCAGGTAAAAATGAGACCAGGCAAACATAATAAAAATACTATAAATTTTAGTAAATTAATTGACTTTTTAATACAGGTGTTTTATTATGTTTGCTGTTAAAATGGATTATGTCACTTTGCAATGAGTATATGCTATGAACTATCGCCCCGTATGTATTTTGATGGTGCCTGGAATTGTAATATTTACAGCATAGCAGGGTGCGCATAATCACAAAGGTATGGGAGGGAAGACAGTATGGAATTTTTTACCAAGATATTTAATCAGCTGAAAGAGATTTATTCAAAATTAGATACAACAAAAAAGATTATTATTGGTGTGGTTACCGGTGTACTTGTTATTGCTTTCATTGTGCTGTTTTCGGTTTCATCACAGAAAGCCAATGTGGTTTTATTTGCAGATCTTCCCAGTGATGAGTTTGGGCAGGTGACGAAGAAACTTGAAGAGATGGGTTTCCATTATACAACTTCCGGCACAACATCAATCCTTGTAAATCCCGACCAGCGGGAAATTATCCTGACACGGCTTGCCCAGGAAAATATGATACCCAAAGGCATCCCGGGATGGAAGCTATTTGATATTTCAAAGTGGACCGAGACTGATAAAGAGTTAAATGTAAAATATATGCGCGCATTGCGAGATGAAATTAAGCGGCATATTGAGTCATTGAAAAATGTGGATAAGGCAGATGTTGAAATAGCAATAACGGAAGATGAGTTGTTTGTGGACAAGGAAAATGCCTATACTGCTGCGGTTACCGTGTATTTGGCACCAGGGTATGATACTTTGTCAAAAAAAGAGATCAAAGGTATTCAATATTTGGTTGCAAGGGCCGTTGGTACAAAATTAAAGCCGGAAAATGTAACTGTTACAGACGAATATGGCAAAATTATTTCTGATTTTGATGATCAGTTTGATAAGGCAAAAGAAGAATACACCCTTTTAGAATACAGAAAAAAGATAGAAGAAAAAGCGCGTGTACAGATGCTTAAAGATATCCGTGCTGGCCTGGAAAAGATATTTTCTCCTGACCGAATTCAGATTGTGCGCCTCAATATGGATTTTAACTGGGATAAGATTCAGGAGGAACAGGAAGAGTACTCGCCAATAGAAATGGAAAAGGATAACCCGCTTACACCATATTCTGAACGTAAGGTTAAGGATTCATTAACTATCTCAAAAAAATCAACAAAAGAGCATTTTCAGGGGCATGGATGGAATCCTGAAGGCCCGGCGGGGACTGAAGGTAACAAGCCACCCGGATACAAGGCAAGCGATGATCAATTTGCAAAATATGAAAAAGAAGAAAATGTGGAAAACAATGCAGTTAACAAGACATTGCGTAAGATTGAACGTGACCCATATGATATTTCCAGTGTTTCCGTTGCTATAGCCATAGACGGATATCAGGATTTGCCACGGCTTCCTGATGGTAGCTATGACTTAGACCCTACCAAGAAGCCCGTTCAGGTTCCGTTAACTGAAGATGAACTAAGGCAGGCAGAAAACATCGTTAAAAAGGCAATTAATTTTAACCCTGCTCGTGGTGATCAGGTTGCTGTTGAAAATATCATGTTTGACAGAACCAAACAGTGGGATGAAGTGCGGGAAGAATTCAGAAAGAGAGAGCAGTTCAAGCGAATGTTACTTGCCGCGCTTGTGGGAATACTGGCATTATTCCTGGGTGTTGTCTTATTCAGAGCTATCTCCCGTGAACTTGCCCGTAGAAGAAGAATACGCGAGGAACAGTTGGCACTGGAGCAGCAGCGTATGCGTGAAGCAGCATTGCGAGCTGCCGAAGAGGAAGGCATTGATGTTGAACTGTCTTTAGAAGAAAAGGCCCGGTTAGAATTGCAGCAGAATGCTGTTAATCTGGCACGTGAACGGCCGGATGATGTTGCACAATTACTCAGGACGTGGCTGGCTGAGGAATAATGTTGTAATCGGTTAATGGCAACAGGCCGATATACTAATAAGCTTGTGTTGACTTTGAAGAGGGTGTTTTATATACTATAAGTAGAAATTATACGTAATCAAAGTGTATAGTATATCGGTATAATTTGGAGCTACAATATGCTACAACAAAAGAAATCACAGTTATCGGGCAGGCAGAAAGCTGCTATATTCCTGGTTTCATTGGGCTCAGATGTATCATCAGAGATTTTTAAGCACCTGAGGGAAGATGAAATTGAACAGCTGACGTTTGAGATAGCTCGTTTAGATAAAGTTGAACCTGAAGACCGTGATAAGGTTTTAATGGAATTCCAGGAGTTGATGATGGCTCAGGAATTCATTGCCACGGGTGGTATAGATTATGCGCGTGAAGTTCTTGAAAGGGCTCTGGGAACACAAAAAGCTATTGATATAGTTAATCGTTTAACATCTTCATTACAGGTCCGGCCTTTTGATTTTATACGCCGTACAGACCCAAGCCACCTTTTAAACTTTATTCAGGGTGAGCATCCGCAAACAATTGCATTAATTTTAGCATATTTAGATCCTCAGAAAGCCGCAACAATACTATCTGGTTTAAGCCATCAAATACAGGCGGATGTGGCTCGGCGTATAGCTACCATGGACAGAACCTCACCTGACGTTTTGCGTGAGGTTGAACGTGTTCTTGAACGCAAACTTTCAACCCTGGCAAGTGAAGATTATACCTCTGCAGGTGGTATTGATGCCATAGTTGAAGTGTTAACCCATGTTGACCGTGGTACTGAAAAGATAATTATTGAAGCCCTAGAAGAAGAAGATCCTGAACTTGCTGAAGAAATTAAGAAACGAATGTTTGTATTTGAGGACATTGTATTACTGGATGACAGGGCAATACAGAAAGTATTGCGTGAAGTTGATACACAGGACCTTGCCAAAGCACTTAAAGGTGTTGATGCTGAAGTTCAGGAGAAAATATTCAGAAATATGTCAAAACGTGCTTCATCACTGTTGCGCGAAGACATGGATTTTATGGGGCCAATACGCTTAAGAGATGTTGAAGAGGCTCAGCAGAAAATTGTTAATATAATACGAAAACTTGAAGAAGCTGGCGATATCGTTGTAGCACGAGCCGGCGAGGAGGAACTCGTTGTCTAAGCTTGTTTTTAAACCTACTGAAATTCAAATTATATCAGCACCAAAGCAGATTGAGTTGCCAGAGAAATACCAGAAGAATGTTTTAACAGATGAGGAATATGCTGAATTTGAGGTAGATGAAGAGGGCAATCCTGTTGAGGTGTATCAGGGCCCATCTATAGAAGAGATGGAAGCAGAATTGGAGCGGTACCGGCGTGAAACAGAAGAAGAAGTTCGCCGGATGATGGAAGACGCCAAAGCTAAGGCAGCACAGATAGAAGAAGAAGGGAAAAAGGCGGCATTTTTAGAATTACAGCAGGCTCGCGAACAGATAAAGATAGAAATGGAGCGCTTTAAAATCGAATCTGAGAGAGAGATTGAGCGCGGTAAATTTGAAGCTGAAAAGATGATAAAAGAAGCAGAGTTAAAAGTTTCTGAGATAGAACATGAAGCATATAAACGCGGGTATGATGCAGGGCGCGAAGAAGGGTACAAAGAAGGGCAGGCTGAGGTAATGCGCCTTATTGATAGATTGGGAACTATTGTTTCGACCGCTGTCGATATCCGTGATGATATAATCAGGTCATCTGAAAAGCTAATGACCGAAATGATACTTATGATTGCACGTAAGATTATAAAAGATGAGATTGTTGAACGTCGTGAGGTTGTTATTAATAATATTAAAGAAGCCTTACAGCGTGTTAAAGACAGAGACCGGATTGATATTAGGGTCAATTTTGCCGACCTTGATATGACCACGGCACATAAAGATGAGCTTATAAAGATGATGGAATCACTGAAGAAAGTCAATATTTATGAAGATTCAAGGGTTGAACGTGGTGGTTGTATCATTGAGACAGATGTTGGTGCCATTGATGCTCGTATTTCAACACAGCTTGAAGCTATTGAAGAAGCCATACGAAATGCACGTCCAATATGATAGTGTAATAAAGAGGTTTGCATGATACAGATTCTGCCACATGAAAAAGTTGATATTTTTTCAAAATACAAAGATGTGCTTGAAGAAGTTGATACATTGCGGGCAACGGGTAGAGTTGAAAAAATTACCGGTTTGACAATTGAGTCACATGGCCCTGATGTACAATACGGAGAATTATGTCGCATTAGACTAAAATCTGGTAACTATCTCTATGCTGAAGTAGTAGGATTTAATAAAAATAAAATAATTCTTATGCCAATTGGCGACATGAAAGGGGTTGTGCCAGGTGCTGATGTATATGCAGTTGGTTCGCAGCTTTTTGTTCCGGTTGGCGAAGCACTTATTGGAAGAGTCATAGATGGGTTGGGCAATCCAATTGACGGGAAAGGCAATCTCTTTTTAAAAGAACGGTATCCCGTAGATAACAAGCCATTAAGCCCGCTTGAAAGGGAGATAATTGACTCTCCATTGCCAACAGGAATCAGGGCAATTGATGGGCTTATTACAGTAGGTAAAGGTCAACGAATGGGTATATTTTCAGGTTCAGGTGTTGGCAAATCTACATTAATTTCTATGATTGCTCGAAATACTGCTGCTGATATAAGTGTTATTGCACTGATTGGTGAACGTGGAAGAGAAGCTAAGGATTTTGTGGAAAAAGAATTACAGAATGAAGGGTTAAAGCGTTCAGTGGTTATTATTTCCACATCCGATCAGCCACCAATGTTACGTTTGAGAGCAGGTTTTCTGGCACATTCAGTTGCAGAATATTTCAGGGATAAAGGCTTACATGTAAATTTGCTCATGGATTCAGTTACACGTTTTGCAATGGCACAACGAGAAGTGGGGCTTGCAGCAGGGCAGCCTGCAGCAACGCGCGGATATCCACCTTCAGTATTTTCATTATTGCCTAAATTGCTTGAACGCGCTGGAAATAAAAAGGGTGCAGGTAGTATTACCGGCTTTTATTCAATACTGGTTGAAGCGGATGATATGAATGAACCTATTGCTGATGCTGTCCGCGGTATCCTTGATGGACATGTGGTACTGGACAGAAAGCTTGCACATAAAAATCATTACCCGGCAATAGATGTCCTTGGCTCAATTTCCCGTTGCATGAATGATGTGATAGATGATGAACATAAAAGCGCTGCTAACACATTCCGTAAGCTTTTAGCTGCTTACCGCGAGGCAGAAGACCTTATAATGCTGGGAGCATACGCACGAGGCTCTGACCCTGATGTTGATAAAGCAATTGACATGAAGCCTTCAATGGATGCATTCTTGCAGCAGGGCATATATGAAAAAGATACGTATGAAAATATTAAAAACCGTTTATCAGAGTTGATGCTTGGAACAAAAGCCAAATCTGCAAAAAGGCAGGAATTTGTTGATCGTACACCGTATTTTGCACAAAGACGGGGGAGATAGTTTCTGAGGATAAAAAATGAAGAAATTTGAATTCAGATTACAGACCTTACTGGATTTGCGAATTTCAAAAGAACATGCAATTAAAGCTGAATTAGCACGATTGATTGCAAAGCAGAATGCCGAAATAGCTTTACAGCAGGATTATAAACGAAGGGTCAAAGAATATTATGCAAGGCTTTCGGCTAACATGCGGCAGGGTACATTTTCATATTCAGAAGCGCTTATGTGTGAACGGTTTGCCTATAATGCCGAAAAAGCTATTGAATTATCACAAAAGCGGGTTGAAAAGATGCAGCCTGAGATTGAAAAAGTTCGCCAGCGTTTAATTCAGGCTTCAAAAGAAAGGAAAGTGGTGGAACGCTTAAAGGAAAGGAAATATGAAGAATATATGTATCAGTATAACAGGGAGATGGGAAAGGAATTAGACGACCTGAATCAGAGAATGTATAATAACGTGTGAGGTATTGATAATGGATATAAACAGCATAAAACAGGTTCAGGATAGAATAAAAGAAATTAAAAATAGATTCAAAACCATTCAGAATACATACGCAAAAGTATCTACTTCTCCAGTTATGGTTGTGAACGATAGTAAAACAGCTGAAACTAATAAAGCGGCGGCTGGTGTACCTGAAACCACTGAATCACAGAAAAGTAATACAGCTAATATTAAAATCACAGAAGAAGTATTGAAAAATATGTTAAATTCAAAGAAGGAAAATAATAAGGAAACAATTGACGTTCAGCAGATTCAAAACCTATTGCAAAAAGCTATTACCCAGTATACCAGTAATGGTAAAATATTTAATATAGAGGAATAATGGTGACGTTAGTATACCACAAGAGGTAAATACCATGAAACTAGTATCAGATTCAACAAAAGTAATATATTTGGCAATAATGATTATATTTATCATTATTGTGGGATTATTCTGGTTGGATTATATTGGTTTAATAAATATTGGCAAGATATATCATCAATATATAGCAAAAGAAGCGCCTTCTGTAGTGGATGCTGCAGATGATGAACCGTCACTTATTGAACGCGAAGAATTTGAAAAAGAAAAAGATAAATTATTGCAAAGGATAGAAGATCTTGATAAACGTGAAGCAAAGATAGTAGAAGCCGAGAAGGTAATTGCAAAAGAAAAGGAAAAAATAGAACAGTTGCAAAAAGGGCTGGATCAGGAAAAAAAAGCATTGGAGATTGAAAAGAAAAAATATTCTGGTTATAAAAAGAATGTGATAGACCTTGCCAAGAAAATTGAAAATATTCCCCCTCAGGATGCGGTTGATATCATGGTGCAGTGGGAAGAAACACTTATTATAGATGTGTTGCGCCAGATTGACCAGAATGCTGCAAAAGAAGGCAGGATGAGTATATCAACGTATTTGCTGTCACTAATGCCAAAAGAAAAAGCTAGCAGAGTTATGTATTTAATGACTCAGTTGTGAAGAACTTTATAACAATATAATTTCCTGTTGATACGTTGTCTTGCAAAAGATAATTGTGTTTTGGTATTTATTCCTTAAAAATTAAACTAAGGTACTAAAAAAACAATGTATAATCCCACATCCTAATGCAACCGTAGTATACATTTATTATTATTTGTGAATAAATATATTTATGAACTACAGTGAATAATTTTTACAATTTAGACATACTAAGCTTACCTTAAATTATAAAAAAATAGATTTTTCTTTAATTTGCCAAGAAATGTTTGGTTATGAGGTGGCTTTTCGCACTATCTCTGGATGTGGTCCCCAGTAAAATTTGCAATAAAATATATCTTTTTCCCTTGATATCTCAAAACCATATCCACTATACCGATAGTTATCGGTATAATAATCTTCTTTCTCTTCTTCCTTACTTAAAAATCGCAAAAATTCCTCTAATACATTGTCAATGCAAAACGCAATAATCCTCGCAAGCGACATCTTCCACAACTTCCGCACATCCATATAAAACTCATATTCATCTTCATGGAGTACCAGGTGAAGCCTCTTCCAACTGCCGCTTTTGCGAGGCCTGTACCGTAGCTGTTTAAAATACCGTATTTCTTCTTTTTCATACTGAGCTGCAAATCCGACAAGGCATGATATGAATGTACGCAAAGACATGTTATGCTTTTGAGCGTGGTATTTGAGGATATCCAAATGTTCATATGAAATACAGGTAGTGGTTTCTATATTCATGTTCATCCTCCCAAAGTATTAGCTTTACATAATTGCGTATGGATTAAAAGCTAAAATTTTACAATAATTTTTTAGTATTTAGTCCTAAAAATAAGGTACGATAAAAAAAATGAAACTTTAGAAGCTTTCGGTGTAAGTTACTTTTTCTATGATTTGTATATAAAAATATATTTGGGAATTAACAGAGTTTAATATATATCTTTTTTAGCAATAATCCTGTATTATGGATAAGATAATATTTCTACCTAATCCGGTTTTTGAAGATGTAGGTACAATGGCTTCTTTTTGTATATTAAGACTATTGCAAATTCTTAAAATGCCACTGTTTATCTCATTATGGGAAACTTTATCGCATTTTGTGGCAAGAATCATTACATGTATATTGTTATGCAAAGCTTTTGTAATTATGGCTTTTTCACTTTCGCCTGGCTCACGTCTTATGTCAATAAGCACAAACAGAAGTTTAAGATTGGACCGTGAAAGAATATATGTATGAATCATTTCAACAAATTCCAGTCGCTTATCATGTGAAACTTTTGCATAACCAAATCCAGGGCAATCTGCAAAACTTATCTTTTCGTTGATACAAAAAAAATTAATTGTTTGAGTTACTCCGGGCTTGCTTCCTGTTTTGGCAATATTTTTTCTCCCCAGAAGAGTATTAATAAGGGAAGACTTTCCAACATTTGAACGACCTGCAAATGCAAATTCAGGAAATGTATATTTTGGATATTGTGATGGAATTTGAGCGCTGGTAACAAAACGAATAGTATTAATTTTCATGATGTATAATCTTTTCCATCAGAATTGCATTGTCAAAATGATAATAATTCTTCCTGAATCCAACTGAATAAAATCCTAACGATGTGTAAAACTGTATGGCACTGGTATTGGTATCTGCAACTTCAAGCACAATCTTTGTTTGATTATCTGCATGGTCAATTAATTGCTGAACAAGCAATGTGCCAACCTTATATCGTTGAAACTGAGGTGCAACAGCAATACGCAACAATTGAACTTCATCAGCAATATACCATGCAAGAGCAAATCCGGCAAATGTATTATCAACCTCAGCAACAAATAGCTTAGAAAAATTTAATGCTAATTCTCTTGTAAAGCTTTCAGCTGACCATGCATTTTCACGGAACACAAGAACATCCAGTGCTGTAATGTGTTCAATATCTTCATAAAAAGCTTTGCGAATAAGAATATTTTTGTTGGGCATCCTTCTACTTATCTTTAAATTTTGGCTCACGCTTTTCAAGAAATGCTGATATTCCTTCCTTTTTATCTTCAGTTTCGCATAATTGACCAAACAGCTCGCGTTCAAACGTAAGTGCAGTATAAAACTCCATAGTTGATCCTTGAGCTATTGCCTGCATTGCAGCTTTAATTGCCAGCCTGCTTCTTGCAGCTATTGCTTTTGCTAATTCTTTTGCCTCATCTACAACTTTGCCTTTTTCAGTTGCACGGTTAACTACTCTATACAATTCAGCCTGTCTTCCGCTTATGAAGTTACCGGATAAAATTAGTTCATAAGCTGCTCCTTTGCCAAATAAGCGTGTACTACGCTGGGTTCCTCCATACCCCGGTATAATGCCTAATTTAATTTCGGGTAACCCTAACTGAGCAGATTCATCAGCTAACCTGATATGGCATGCCAATGCTAATTCCAAACCACCGCCTAAGCAGTAGCCGTTAATAGCTGCAATGAACGGTTTGTCAGCATTCTCAATGATATTCAGAACGTCCTGCCCATTTTTTAAGAAGTTTGCGCCGTCTTCTATGGTATTCTGTACTTTTATTTCATTAATGTCAGCACCGGCAACAAACGCTTTACCAGCACCGGTAACAACAACAACTCGTACTGAATCGTCTTCACTAAGCTTGCCAATAGCATCCCTCATGTCTTTCAAAACTACATGATTCAATGCATTCATTGGTGGATTATCAATAGTTAATAAAGCGATACCATTTTCAATAGTATAATGGCATTTTTTTTGTGTAGAGTCACCCATATCACACCTCTTGAAATTAAATTTTAGAAAAATTTTGAACTGCACAAAATGTTTGTCAAGATTAAATTATAAATATTAATATTCTTCTTTATATTTCACCAATCTGTAAATTGTTGAATTATATGGAGTATCTATATTGTGTTGTTTAGCAATATCCATCACAGCACCATTAATTGAATCAATTTCAGTTTTTCGCTTTGCCAATATATCCTGTAGCATAGAGCAAAAATTATTCTTAGTATTCTTGCATACCGTCACTGTTGTTTCAATCATCTGGTCACTATCGATGCCAATACAATCCGCTTGTGCTACCAGACATGCTTCTTGTATGATGCGTGTCATTATATACAATGTATCGTTGTTTTCTATAAGCTTGCCATTGGGTACTTCCAGCAACGCCCCTAATGGATTTATCGCAGCATTGATAATAGCTTTTTCCCATAAAGCTTTTTTGGGGTTGGGGGCGATAGTAACTGATAAACCAGCCTGTTTCAGCAATGAATGCACAGTGGAACAATGGCGCAAACTATCGCCGCCGATTATGATAGAACCTGTTCCGCCAAAACGCACATGGGCAGGTGAAAGTTTTGTTGCACCAATTGTGGTAGTCCCGTAGACTAACGGGTTTTGAATTATAGAACAAATCTGCTCAACATTGCCAATGCCGTTTTGCAGTGTTACAATGATTGCATCGGGTTTAATATATGGTTGTATATTGGTGACAGCATCACGTGTAGCAAAACTTTTGATAAACAAAAAGATTATATCAGCTTCAGCAAGAATTGTAGGATTATTGCTTATGGTGGGATAAAAGGTTTGTTGTGTTGAATTTATTTCAACAGTAAGCCCATGCTTAATAGCAAGCACTGTATCGGGGTTACTATCGTACAATAATAATTGGTAATTGTTGTGCAGAAAAAATGCAAAAAGGGAGCCCATTGCACCCGAGCCAACTATTCCAATTAGATGAGTATCATTAGCCATGATAGCTATTTCATCATTGTAGCGTTATAGTGTCAATAATTGTACATGCATATCGTAATACTAGTATCTAGTATATATATACATAAGTATTATTTCTTAAAAAATATTTTGACTGCTGCGATATATACTATATCATTATTTTATTAAAATTTTGATAATATGATAAAAATGTACTATTTTAATGATAAGTTATAACTATTAAAATTTGATTAGTTAATGATGTTTTTTGTAAAATTTTTTTAAATGAGCAATTGTTTATATGGATAACCCTGTAAGACTTGAATATATTACTCTTCTTAATACTATACAGGCACCTGTTTTTGTAATTGATGCTTCAAAGCAAGTTATTGATATCAATAATCATGCTAAGCGTTTATTCCATTCCATTGATATTATTAACAAGTCGTGCAAAGATATTTTCCCAGAATGTGAAAAATCCTGTAACTGCCCAGTTGATGCTGCTGATTATAAAATTCCAACAGAATGCCAGCGATGTAAACAGGTAATGGTACTGGATACGGTAAAAGAGCAGGTGGAACTTTACATCGTCCCGGTACAAACTGCACATGATATAGTATTCCTGCATATTTTAGCTGACAATGACATACAGAACAGGCAAAACCTGGTAATGCTTGAAAAAAACATGACTATATCAACACTGGCATCTGGTATTGCCCATGAATTTAATAATATGAATGCAGGCATTCAGGGTATTGTTGAATTACTCCTTTCACAGGAAGAGCTTTCTAAATCCGGGGTAAAAGACCTGAAGACTATATTGAAGATAGTTAAACGCGCTACCCATCTTATTGATCAGCTATCCATGTTAGCCCACCGTAAACCTTCAAAACAAATGCTGGTTAATATTGAAGATATAGTTAATGATTGTATAAGTATCATCAAGCCACAATTCATGGATGCCGGTATTACTATTGAAGTGGTACATAAAGACAGGCTTCCGGAATTATTTTTAGATGCCAATAAGGTCACGTTGGCACTCATGAATATTTTGATGAATGCTCGCGATGCAATGATTGGTACAGAACAGAAAAAATTAACAATTATCACCTGCCAGGATGATAACCATGTAAATATAACTATTAAAGATACAGGATGTGGCATAAAAGAAGAAAATATACAGAGGATCTTTGAACCGTTTTTTACCACAAAAGGACCATTAGGGCATTCAAATATACCTGGGACTGGATTGGGGCTTTCTGTTGCATTAGGTATTATTGAGGAACATGCAGGCACTATTACTGTAGAAAGCACCGTTGGCCAGGGTACTGAATTTACAATAGAATTACCCGTTAATACTGATGATAAAGTTGCTTCTGAAGTTGCAGTAAATTATGCTGAATATGATTTTTCTGGTAAAAGGATTTTGATTGTTGAAGACGATCCTGAGTTTGCTACAGTTTTACAAAGAGCATTGATTGCCAAAAATGCTGAAGTGATATATGCAGGAAACGGTGCTGAAGGATTAAACTGTCTGGATAGCCAGAATATTGACCTTGCATTACTTGATGTACACCTGCCCGATATGACAGTATGGGACATTTTAAAGAAAGTTCAATATATGAATAATAGGCCAAATGTGATTATAGTATCGGGAAATTATTTGGCCATGAATAACAACTATATTGGTATAGTTGATTATGTGCTGCTCAAGCCTTTTGATTTAGAAGAGCTATTTAGTGCAATTAAAAGCAGCTTGTCAATGTAATGAATAAATAAAAATAGTATTGACATAAATATAAATCTGTATAAAATTTCCATAAATTTTTGCTGAAAATTCAGGAGCAGATATGACAAAAAAAGACACTATTTTACTTATTGTAAATCCAATAGCTGGTAGAGGAAAAGCACTTAAATCTGTTAAAAGGATTGAGAACGATTTTAAAACTTTGAACATCAAGCATGATATTGTATTAACAGAAAGAGTATGGCATGCCGCGGAATTAGCAGAAGAGGCTGCTAAAAAAGGCTATAAAGCTGTTGTAGTGGCCAGCGGTGATGGTACGGCCAATGAAGTATTAAATGGGTTAATGTTAGCAAGGAAAAAAGGGTATAATAAAACAGCCATGGGGCAGATTCCAGTAGGTACCGGGAATGATTTTGCCTATGGTATGGGATTACCTAATGATATCGATGAATGTATTAAGATAATATCAGACTTTAATATACGAAAGATTGATGTTGGTTTCATAAAGGGTGGAGATTATCCGGAAGGCAGGTATTTTGGGAATGGCATCGGGATAGGTTTTGATGCCACCACAGGGTTTGTTGCAAGCAGAATACGCTTTTTAAGTGGTATGATGGTATATCTGGTTGCTGCCTTACAGACAATTTTTATATATTATAAAGCACCACGTATACGCATGACATATAACAGTAAGGAAACCATTATGGAAGCCTTACAGGTGTCCATAATGAATGGTAAACGTATGGGTGGGGGTTTTCATTTTGCACCAGATGGCAGTCCTTTTGATGGTTTACTGGATTTATGTATGGTCCGTTCTATGAATCAGTTTAAAATATTTGGAATGATTCCCTATTTTATTCGTGGTACCCAGGCAAAACGCAAGGAAGTAATGCAGGATAGAACAACAAAGATTGAAGTTGTTGCTGAAAAAGGGGTTTTGCCTGTACACTGTGATGGTGAAACAATTTGCTATTCAGGGAAAGAATTGTTTATTCAGCTTTTCCCAGCAGCACTGGATTTTATAACCAAGGTTTAATGTTGATGTGTGGATTTAATATAAAGCATTATCATCTATACTACTGATTGTAACGATTTTTATCTATAAGGTGTGTTCATATACAATATAAAGAAAGTATGCTATCTTGTGCACAATATTTCTATACATAGACTGATATTTATCTTCTTTACAGCAATAATTTTTGTTAATGTTTATGCTATAAGCTATGCCGGCAGCATGCATCTGGAAACTATTACAGGTGCAGGTTTTTCACAGGGAATAATAGGTGAATATGTTTATTACGACAACCGAACCTTAAGCAGGCTCAATTGGAATATTGGCAATTTATGGTATTATCATTATTCAGTAGCATTACAATATGAATACTTATTTACAGAAATTCAGGTTCAGGGTGGCATAAATGATAGAATTGGTACAATTGATGATTCAGACTGGGGAGATGATAATAATCCTACAGTAAAAACGCATTATTCAAAACATGATAATTACCTTGAAAAGTATGCTTCTTATAATGGTAATATAGGGTTTGAAAGTAGAATAAACGATGTTATTAGTTTAAAACCATACATAGGTTTTTTATATAAATCCATTAAGATGTCAGCACGTGATGGATATATAGAATATCCTCCAGGTTCCCCAAAAGTTCCTGTGTATGGAGTGGGAATTATTTATGAACAGCGATATTATATACACTATATTGCATGTGAAGGCAAGTATAAAATTCATGATAGCTGGGCAATTACAGCAGGGGTAGCAATAAGTTTATTTGCACGGGCCAGTGATATTGACAATCATGTTAAAAGGGATCTGGATTTTTATGATGACTTTAATGGGTTATTGTATTTAAAATCTAACCTTGGGATACTATATAGTTTTCATCAAAATATCGGTATTGGTGTTAGATGTATATATGAATATGTGCCCGAACAAAAAGGAGATATGTATTATATCGATACGTCAACAGGCATAAAATCCAGTACTTTTTCAGATACTGCGGGTATAAGCATGTCGCTTTTTTCTTTTGAATGTCTTGTAACCTTTAAAGTGGATTTATAAAGAATTTTTCACTGTTAATTCCTAAATAATTTTTATCGGCAAATCATGATATATGCGTACTCTTGTCGCCAAATGCTGGGAGTGTGCATAGTTTTTATAGTAAATTTTTTAAGTAACAAATACTGAAAGTATTGTATGAAATGAAATAATGATGTGTGATTGAGTTGGTAGTAACCTTTCAATGAAGCACTTAAATAAAATCAAGATTATTTAAACAAACCGGAGGTTTTTCAAAATGAACAAAATATTTTTTAGAAAATTGAATAAGTACAAATATCAGTTGATGCAGGATTACACTTATAAGACATCTATTGCTTTGCAAAATGATACCGGTGTGCCTGATTTTGTTACATTAAAAAAAGATGGCGCTCTTGAAATATACAAAGGCTATGCTTGGGATGGACCCAGTGGACCAACAATAGACACAAAGGATTTTATGCGTGGAAGTTTGGTGCATGATGCACTATATCAGCTTATCAGTGAGGAATTAATAGAAAGAAAATATAAGGAATATGCAGATAAACTATTGCATGACATCTGTGTAGAAGATGGCATGAGCAAATTCAGGGCATGGTATGTGTACTGGGCGGTTAGGTTTTTTGGCAAAGCACGAAAAAATCCAAATGATAACAGCCAGCACGTTATAGAAGCACCATGATATTTACTCGTTATATTTAATAACTTTGCCTTTGATGAGTATAATATTAATCGTGCCAACAATCCAATATTGGCGTTCAATGTACCAGGATACATCAATCAAATCATCTCCATTTTTTTGATTAATAGCATCTGAGATGGCTCTGTCAAAATTAGCAAGTGGTGTTACATTGAAAAACCACAAAAGATTAAAATTGCTGGTAGAAGATTCAGCCTGGCCAACTATCTGGTAGGATGCATCTTTCAATGGTCGGACATGTGGTTCATAGCCAGCTACATGTAGGGTAGTAATACATCCTGAAGACAATGTAATGCAAAGTAATACAATATATGGTAACTGTCGCATAAGCTACCTCTTTTGCTTTATTTGTTCTTTTGTTTCAACAGGTACAGTCTTTATTACCTGGCCTGTAACGATAACTTTTGTAACACTGAAAAGAACAAAGTAATAATGCTTTTCATACCAGCGTACATTAATTAATGCATCGCCATTTTTTGAGGCAATAGCTTTGTTAATTGCCTTATCCATGTCAGGCATGCCCACTGACCATAATCCTAAGAGTGACCACGACCAGTCGCTGCCTTCAGCCTGTCCTAAATTTTCAACGATGACACGATTGTGAAGCGGTGTTGATGAAGATGTCATTCCCATTGGGGTAACACAGCTTAATAAGGCTATTGCTGTTACAAAGATTATTATGTGTAAAAAATTTTTCATGTTGCATCTCCTATAAAAAAACAATATGTAATAACCACAGCATCAGGTTATGGTGAAAAAGTTATCAAAATTTAATCTCAACGCCAAAATTAGGAATAAAGCTTAATCCCTCCTGTGATTTTAGTTTAGGGTTATCCTCTCCTGCTGGTTTGTAATAGTTCCATGCCAGGTCATTTTTTGGCTTATAGTTGTAAATATTAATGACCTCAATATACCATGAAACATAACCCCATTCATGATTGGTTTTATGGCTGTAGCGCACATCCAAACGGTGTTCCCATGGAAAGCGTTTTGAATGCAGGTGCGCATAATCATAATCAGGTACATATCTTCCGGAGCCGTCGGGGCTTTCATCAGAGCCAGTAACAGGTGTATAGGGGAATCCGCTATAGGCCTGAAAACGTGCGCTTAAGGTATGTTTTCCCAAAGTGTATCCTATAACCATTTTTAAGGAATGCGGCTGCTCATACGAAGAAGGAAACCATTTGTCTGCATTGGGATCTATTGAAGCACCAGTTTTAAATTTTGTCCTGGAATAGGTATAGTTAATCCAGCCAAAGAACCCGTCAGCATTTTCTTCCTGGTCAATACGTATAAGCAATTCAAATCCTCGTGTTTTAAGCTTTCCGCTGCTTTTTCCTTCCTGGATAAGGTTATTGGCACTATCATAGACAGGATCATCCTGGTACAGGTCTTCAAAATAATTATAAAAACCTTCTGCCTTTATTGTTAAAAGGGATAGTTTCTGTTCAATGCTTATTGCATTGTGATATGCCTTTTGCGGCTTATATTCATCACCCGCCCCTGCTAAATTGGGCTGAAAGTTAAAAAGATTGGAATTTGTCTGAATAAAGCCAGAATATTTTCCAGTAGCATACGAGAGAGTGGTCTGAGTGGGAAATTCATAGCTTGCCATAAAGCGAGGGTCAACTGTTTGCTGCTTTGTGCGGGTCAAATAATCAGTGCGTATTCCTGGCAACAAAGTAAGCCCACCAAACATAAATTTTTGTTCTGCATACGCACCTATTACATGATTATTGAATTTTTGGCCTAACGGCACCTTGGTGAATAACTTATCATTACCAAAGTCGGGAATATTATAAAGAGGTTCATTTGCAACAAGTGTATAGCCATCATTTGTAAAATGATATAGTGTATATTCCAGCGCTCCGCGAAACTGTGCATGATCCTTCCACCATTCTAGTTTAATTTTTTCTTTTGCGCCATAAATGTATGGTTTGGATGTTATTTGAAGATCCTTCACCCAGTCAGCCGCATCTTCAGAGGGAATATTGAGGTAATTATAGCTATTTGTCAGTGAGCCAAACACAACGATTGTATTTTCAAAACGGCTTACCGGCTGCCACCTGTAATACATGCCAAGTGCATGCGAGCCTAAATTATTTTTAAATTCAAATGAAGCAAGCAGTGGGTCCACTTCTTCAGGTGGTGTTGATTCATTAATAAATTTAATGTAATCATACGCCCCAAAAAACAGAAATGTTATGGATTGGGTTTTTGAAAAATAATATTTACCCTTAAATTGATAATCCCAGTATTCAGGTACTGATTCAATTTCATCGCCGGTTAGCAGTTTGTATACTGCAGGAACAAATAACGACAAATATGCGTAGCGTCCGGATACAATCCAGTAGCCTTTTGTTTCTTCTTCATTTGTTTCATCATTATATTCTGTTATGGGTGATTTGAGCAGGATATTGGATGAAATTAACCCAACATCAGCTGACCCGCCAAATTCTTTAACCGTGTCAATGGTATTTATGGCTATGACAGCACCGATGGCATTTGCGTATGGCGATGGAAAGCTAGAAGAATACAGGTCAATCTCATTCATCAAATCATTATTGATAATGGAATGAATGGCTCCAAAATGTTGTGGATTGTACACAGGGATATCATCAATGAAATAACCATTAAAGCTTGGATCGGCACCCCTGATGACCAAAGGCCCGAAAAAGCCACCTGTGCGTATAACACCGGGTAACGATGTCAATGCATTTAACGAATCGCCAAACGATGCTGGTACTGCTTTTAAATCTTTTACAGTGAGCGTATATCGCGATACTTTTTGTATATCCCGTTCACCGGTGATAGTTAATGCTGCACCTTTGATGGCTAAAGGTTTCAGCACAATATCTTTTTGCATAACACCATTTACTGTAACCGAAAAAGTCAGTGTTTGAAAACCAGAAGATGAAATAATCAATGTGTAGGTTCCAGGCTTTTCAACCTGAATGCTGTAAGTGCCATCTGCTTTTGTATAGAACTTCTTTTTTATTTCAGCTATTGCTATTGTTGCAAATTCAACTGGTTTTTTGGTAGCCTGCGAATATATCGTTCCCTGTATGCCATATTGATTTTGGCTATAGGCAATGGTGCTTATACCGGTAACTATCGCCCATAATACTATGTAAGTTATTCTTTTCTTGATTGAATTCATATCTTATTCCAGTTTAAATTGCAGTGGTAATTCCATTTTTATTGCTACACGCTGTCCATTAATAATAGGTGGTGTAAACCGTGCCTGAGTAAGTATTGAATATGCTGCTTTTGAAAATTCTTTGCTCAATGTACTGTATTGCTCCGGCGGGAAATCTTTTGATAATCGTATCGATAGTATCTGCACAGTGGTGACCTTCCCATCAGGGGCAATTACTATTTCAACATTGACGTTTGCTTCAACATTTTTTTCGCGTGCTGATTGAGGATAAATTTTTTTTAAGCCACCAACCGGACGTGGTGGCACAATGTTTGGGTAAAATGAAATATCAAAAACTTCCGAATCTTCGGATAAGCCTGTTGCTCTGTCAGTTGCCTGTGGAATTGACTGGCCTGTTGTGGTTGATATTTCTTTTGATGCGATACGCTTAGCCTGTGCGGTGTATGTTTCAATGTTAATGAACTCTAATGTATCGCTTACTTCAGGCATATCAGCAACATAAATTGGTGCTGTAAAAAAAAGTGTAAATGCCGCTATAAACGTTGAAAGTAAAAATGAAAAGACATACGGATGCTTAGATTGGAAAAAAGCAATAGAGTTATAGGTTGAAAGAAATATTTGTGATAATGTTGACATTATTGTTCTTCCCGCGGCTGAGAGATAAATACAACATTAAGAAAATCATATTGGCGAAGCACATTCATGACATTAGCAACAACAGCGTATTGTAAATCCTTATCAGCGGTTATGGATACTATACGGTCTTTTTCATTCTGGCGTATTGCCAACTGGTCCTTGATGTCATCTATTGAAGATTCCTTGCCGTCAAAATAGAGTGCACCTTCTTTTGAAATAGAAATGTAAATACTGTCCTGTTCCGCGCCCTGTGTAACAGCTTGCGGCAATTCCACGGTTACACCTTTTGGTGGTTCGGTTGATGTTGTTGCCATAAAGAAAACAAGCAATAGCATTGCCATATCGGCAGCAGAAGCACCTAAAGAAAATGACCGCAGTTTTTTTAGAAATGGACTAGTCAGCATATCTATCACTCATTGTATTTTAATGAAATTTTGGATAGACCGCTTTCACGTATAGCACTCAATGTATCAACTAAACGTTCGTATTTTATATCAGGCTTCATATGTATTATAGAAATTGGCTCATTAATTTGTGATTTTTTTAACGCTAAATACTGTAATAGTTGTTTTCTGTCTAATGGTTTTCCTTCAACAATAAAGCCATTGTTTTGAGGATAAATCTCAATTACTTGTGCTGCATCAACTTTTACAGTGCCAGCACTCAGTGACGGAAGGCTTAAAAACACCCCCTGCCGTATGATAAACGATGCGGTAACAATAAAAAAGATGAGCAGGTTAAATGACAAATCAGCAATTGGTGTAGTATCAAACTCAATAAGCCGTGATTGTTTTTGTTGTGGTTTATGTTTGCGAAGTAACCAGTACATTATACACCTTCTATTGTAGGACGGTTTTCTATCTGTGAATAGCGTGGCAGGTGATTTGTCTTTTGTATAATAAGTTCACTTGCCTTTGCATATACATTTTGTAATATATGCACAAAGAAATGATAAAAGGCCAATGTTGGAACAGCTATGGATAATCCACCTGCAGTAGTGATAAGGGCAATCTGAATGCCAACAGCCACAACCTTTGCATTCACTGTTGTTGCTGCTGCAATTGATGCAAATGCTGCAATCATCCCCTGTACTGTGCCAAAAAAACCTATAATTGGCGCTAAATTACCAACAGCGTTAAGCAGCACCAGGCCTTTTTCCAGCTGATTATAATATACTTGTAAATTTTTTTCCAAATCATCAATGGCTTCTTCTCTGAAGTTGTAATTGGTGGAACCCAGCAACTCGTCAAGTTTGGATTCAATATGAGTGCTATCCCATATTTTCAATTTTATATAATATAAAGACCGTTCAATAATTATTGTAAGCCCAACAATCCCCAAGAAAAGAATTGGCCACATTAAAATTCCGCCCTGCTTAAAGGTGTTCCATAAATTTGTGTTAGCGGGCGATAGTTCCTGTGCAAAAACTGGTTGACTTGCAAGGATAAAAACAGCACATAATAATCGCTTCATATTTACCTCTGTTTAAAAAGCATTTACTGGTGTGAGAGATTTTTATGAATTTATTACAATTTTAGATTAAGGTCAACAAATTTTCAAAAATTTGTCTATAATGATTTTGGTAACATTGCATTCAAATGAAACTGTTAATTCCTGAATTCATGATTACGCATAAATAGTGTGACTTGTTTTTATATTAACTTATTTTTAATGAATAAATACTGTTCAAATGATATAATTACATCTGTTCAATCATAATGTAAGGTGAGTGAATAATGAATATACTTATAACGGGAACTGCAGGATTCATTGGATTTTATACTGCAATGCGTTTCTTAAAAGAAGGCCATACTGTCATTGGCATCGATAATATGAATAGCTATTATGATGTCTCACTTAAAGAAGCGCGTAATGCACAGTTGCAAAAGAATAACAACTATATTTTTTATAAATGCGATATAGCCAATTACCAGGAACTATCGAACATATTTGAAAAACATAATTTTGATTATGTTGTACATTTGGCAGCGCAGGCAGGTGTGCGCTATAGCTTAGACCATCCGTTTGACTATATTCACAGCAATATTGTGGGATTTATGAATATACTTGAATGCTGTAGGCATAATCCTATTAGGCATTTAGTGTATGCTTCTTCAAGCTCTGTGTATGGGATGAATTCATGTGTGCCTTTTTCTGTGCATGATAATGTTGACCACCCTATGTCGTTGTATGCAGCCACTAAAAAGTCAAATGAGCTTTTTGCACACTGTTACTCGCATTTATTTTCTATTCCAGCAAGTGGATTACGTTTTTTTACTGTGTATGGCCCTTGGGGTAGGCCGGATATGGCATATTTTAAATTTACAAAAGCCATATTTGAAGGTAAAACCATTGATGTATATAACTTTGGCGATATGGAGCGCGATTTTACCTATATTGATGATATAGTAGAAGGTGTTTACAGAATAACCTTTAAAATCCCTCTTAATCAGCCTGAATTTGACACTATGCATCCTGACCCTGCTTCAAGCAGTGCACCATTCAGAATTTACAATATTGGCAATAACAGGCCTGTGCAGCTAATGTATTTTATTGAAGTTCTTGAACAGGAAATAGGCAAAAAAGCAAAAATAAATTATTTGCCCATGCAACCGGGTGATGTGCTTGCAACCTTTGCCGATATTGATGAACTCACCCAGGCAGTGGATTACAGGCCGGTTACATCAATAGAAGAGGGGTTACATAAATTTGTGCAATGGTATAGAGAGTACTACAATGTTTAATTGTTAACATATGAGCTGCTGATGTTAAAAAACAGGATGTATGCTATCATTTAATTGTCTTTTAATGATTGCATGAGCGTTTCAATAGTGGTTTTGTATGTACCTTCTATGTCATATTCCATCGATTTCTGCAAATATGTTTTTGCCATTACTGTATCATTGACCTGGATGTAACAAACTGATGCATTTATCAGTGCTGCTGCCTTTATATATGTGTACTGGTCCATTGTATAGCGTTCGGTAGCTAAAAAGTATAGTGCTGCTTTTTTATATTCACCCATGAAATAAAAATTTTTACCAATGTAATAGTTAGCAATACCTTGAATGACCTGATTATCAGTATTTTGTGTTATGCATTCCTGAAATGAGTCAATTGACAAATCATAAAGCTTGTCTTTATATGCAATATAGCCTGCGTATAGAAGATTTTTATTTGATACAGTAATATTTTGAATCAGTGTATTCCAGAATTCTCTGTTTTCTTCTATTAATGTGGTTGAGAGTTGTGCCCATAGTGATTGTATTATTAAGCTTGCTATAATATAACTTTTGATAAATTTTTTAAACATGATATAGTAACCTACTGCCTGCCAATTATATTGGGATAAGTTTACAAAATATATGAATCTTTTGCAAGTAAATTATTTTATAAATATTCACTTAATGAAATAGGACAAGCAGGTAGTTGAATATTGCGAGGGAAGAGGCTATAACGTTATTGATGCATACAGTCATTGCGAGCAAAGCGACCCCATTTGCGAAAGAGAGATTGCCACGCCCTTACAGGGCTAGCAATGACATTAGTTCTTTAAAGTATAAAAAATCATTATCAAGAGTACTTTTTAAAAGAATAGTATAATCATGCTCCTATGAGTGGTTCTCTTTTGATAAGTATATGTTTGATATCGGCCTTGCCTACAGAGAAATAAATCTGCTGTGATTCTAAAAGTTTAAAATTATTCCACTGGGATACGATGGTTTCAGGATGTTGCTGCTCTTTGGGTTGTTGCTTTGGTTGTTTTATTATATCCATGTTCTATTCCTTATTATCAGGTTGTTGAAATACTATGTTTATAGCACAATTTTGTCTACACAAAAAAATATAAAATTTTAAGCTTAAAATCTTTTTGTTTTTTTGTATTGACTTTTTAAAAAAGCTTTTTAGTTTGACAACCGCATATATATTGTCAAAAATACTTAAGCAATATAAAACGGCAAACATTCTACTAATGTTGTGTGCAACAATGTTTATGCATCATCAGTTTGTATAAAAATTTATAAAGGAAACTATGTCGGGTACATTAAACAAAACATTATTACGTATGGCGATAGTTACGGTAATTGTATTACTGTGTGTTATGACGGGATATTCATATAAATTTGATTTTGTGACAGTTAATGATATTGTAAAGCAGATAAAGAAAACTTTCTCAGATGTTGAAGGCTATCAGGCAAGTTTTGTCATGGTGTCTGACCGGATGGGGAAGCGCCAGAATCAGAGTGGTACAATATGGTATATGGCACCACATTATTTGCGAATAGATTTTGATGTGCCGTATGGTCAGAAAATTGTTTCAGATGGCAAACAAGTATGGATATATATTCCGTCAATAAATGTGGTAGCTGAACAGGATTTAAACAGTTCAATGTTTGCAATTGGCACTGGTTCAGGATTAAACAGGCTATTTTCAAAATATCATTATCGATTTGATGGCAAGGAACAGCCACGTGTGGAAAATAACAATAAATATTATGTGTTATTCTTAAAACAGAAGGAAACACGAAGCGGATTCAGAACGATGAAGCTGTGGGTTAACGAACAGTATTTTATCACAAAAGCTGCTGGTGAAACAGCAAATGGCAAAAATATTACAATTGAAATCAAAAACATAAATACTAAAATAGATTTAAAAAAAGGTTTTTTTAAATATGATCCTCCTTCAAACGCCAGAATAATCAAAAATCCAATGTTGGCAGAGGAATAATACTATGGTGGCAGGTATAGGCGAGACATTACGCAATGCACGTGAAGCTAAACGGTTAACATTAAAGGATGTATCAAAGGATACCAATATTGTTGTTAAATATTTGGAAGCTCTGGAAAACGAGGATTTTGACAAATTCCCCAGCGAAACGTACCTGCTGGGTTTTTTGCGTTCGTATGCTGAATATCTACGGGTGGATGCTGATGAATTAATTCAGGCATATAAAGGGTATAAGATTGGTGAAAGTTCAACTCCCTTGGAAGAATTAACCAGACCCACAGGATTATCCATTGTAGCACAATTGCGAATGTATGCCGAACAGTATCGTAATATACTATATTTTGCAGGCATTGGTGTTGCTGTTCTTATTGTAATTTCACTGTTTATTAGCCTGATAACATCTGATGTACATGTGGGAAGTGATGATTCCATTAAGGCAATCCAGGAGGAATATTACCGTAGTCAGGGCAAAAAGATTGCCATTAAAAATATATGGCCGTTACAGCTTACCAATGATAGCGGGATAGTGCTGTTATATAATGATGAGGCCTGTCAGTTTCTGGTAGACAATAAAGAGATTTTATTTTTGTTAAGTGATATTAAAGATAATTCAGTAATAGTAGAATTTTTGCCTGATTCAAAGAAATATGTCCTGGAAATGGAAAAACCTGTAGTGTGCAGTCCAATGGAATCGTCAAGGAACATTGTGCTTACATTAAAGGGATTAACTGAAAACAGGGCTAAAATCAGGGTGCAATTGGCTGCGGTAGAACAGGTAAAGCCTGATGAGGCTGTCAGTGTGGTAACCCCTGTTACTCCAGGTACTGAAGTAGTAACACATGACCAGAAAAATTTGAAAATAGTATTTGAAGCTGAATTTGTCCAAAAAACATATTTTGAACTTTATTTAGATGGCAATGAGCGTGCCAGAGGGATGATGCCAGCCGGTACAAAAGAGCGGTGGGAAGCATCAGAATTTATTCAGGTAAAGATAGGCAATGCTGGTGGCGTGAAGGTTAAAATTAATGGCGCTGACTACATGTTTGGCCTGCCAGGGCAGGTTGCCAATAAGGTAATTACATGGCGTAAAGACCCGCAGGATCCCAACAAATACAAGCTTGAAGTAAAAGACTGGTGATGTGTTTTCACCTGAAGACATTTCATATTATATCATTTCATTAGGGTGCCCCAAAAACGAGGTAGATTCTGAGCGCCTCAATGCTGATATGCATAGTGTTGGTTTTGCCAGTGCTCATGACATTGATACAGCAGATATAGTATTTATCAATACATGTGGATTTATTGAAGCAGCAAAGAAAGAATCTATTGAAACTATATTTGATGCATTAGATTATAAAGCATCTCAAACAAAAACATTTAAAAAACGGTTGGTTGTTTTAGGCTGCCTTACCCAGCGGTATAAAGAAGAAATAATAAAAGAAATTCCTGAAATTGATCTGGTATGGGGTTTGTACGATAGTTCATTAATAGAAGAGCTTGCCCGTTTATGGGGCATTGCACTGATTAAGGGAACTATCGCCCAAAAAAGAAAACCGCTTATTGAAAATCTTCCATATGCATATATAAAGATAGCAGAAGGTTGTTCCAATTTCTGCAGCTACTGCGCTATTCCCCTGATACGAGGCAGGTTTACTGCTTATCCGCCATCAATGATTGTACAGGAAGCGCAGGAAGCGCTGAACCGTGGTGTCAAAGAATTAATTGTGGTGGCACAGGATACAGCAGTGTATAACTATGGTAGCATAAGAGTCTGGAATTTATTAAACATGCTTAGCAAACTGGAAGGTGATTTCTGGATACGGTTAATGTATTGCCATCCTGACCATATTGATGACAGGCTTATTGATGCACTGGCAACGGTGTCAAAGGTTGTTCATTACATTGATATTCCTTTTCAGCATGCAAGCAAAAAAGTTTTACAATCAATGAACAGGAAAGGTGATCCAGATATTTATTTGCAGCTTGCCCAAAAATTACGAAACGCAATTCCCGATATAGCCATACGCTCCACATTCATGGTGGGATTTCCTGATGAAGATGACAACGATTTTAAACTATTATTGGAATTTGTTAAAGAAGCGCAGCTTGATAGAGTTGGTGTATTTATGTATTCACCTGAAGAGGGGACGCAAGCGTTTGCAAAAGGAGATACGGTGAAAAAGGCAACAAAGAAAAAGCGGTACAATATGTTGATGAAACTGCAGCAGGAAATTTCGCAGCAACGATTACGAGAAACTATCGGTACAATTGTACAGGTGCTTGTGGAAGAACAGGTTGACCCGCAAAATTATATTGGCAGGACACAATATGATGCTCCTGAAATTGATGGCATTTTTTTCTTGACCGCTCACAATGTTCGTGTCAATGATATCGTCACAGCAAAAATAACTGACACATTAGAATATGACCGTATAGGAGTATTGATTTGAATATACCCAATTTATTAACATTATCACGAATAATACTTATACCATTGTTTTTATATTTAATATTTACACCAACCATAGAACACAGAATCTGGGCGCTGATTATTTTTGTCTTTGCATCATTTACTGATTTTTTAGATGGGTGGACTGCCCGCAAATTGCGCCAGGAAACTGATACGGGAAAATTTTTAGACCCCCTGGCTGATAAGTTTTTAGTTATTTCCGCACTTATTGCCTTCTTATTTCTTGACCCGCTCATTCCATTATGGATGGTTATTGTTATCATTGCACGCGATCTTTTAATAACGGTCATGCGCTATCTGGCCATTAAAAAAGGGTCTATGTTACGAACAAGCAGGCTGGGAAAATTTAAAACAGCCTTCCAGATGATTGGTATTATCGTAATAATAATGGTGTTTATTGTCCGCAATTCCATAAAGAATGTACAACTGGAAATTAACCAGTTAAGTGCCCTGAAGCTTGAAAATGTTGTTGAGATTCTTAATTCAAACCTGGTGCACAAATGGCTTATTGTATGCCCTTATCTTATCATGGCTTTGGTAACCTTCCTGACAGCTTTATCAGGGTTACGATACATTTTTACCAACTGGCGCCTGTTTATACCACCATACACACAAAAGGATACTAAATAAGCTGATATGAACTGGAAAGAGTTTCTGTTTACTGGGCTTTATACTGGCTACTTCCCCAAAGGCTCGGGGACTGTTGGAGCATTGCTGGCTTTATTATTATATATAATATTGCATCAGGTATGTGGTACTTATGGGACTATAGCTAATGTTGTTCTTGTGGCGCTCGTAACCTATCCTGCAATTAAATTGGGTGATGATGCAGAAATTTATTTTGCCCAAAAAGACCCACAGGAAGTTGTGCTTGATGAGATGTTAGGTTTCTGGGTTACCATGTTGTTTCATCCATTTAGCTGGAGTGGAGCAGTTTTGGGCTTCTTTTTTTTCAGGCTGTTTGATATTATCAAGCCATTCCCAATACGCAGATTGGAACATTTTCGTGGGGGATTAGGTATAATGATTGACGACATCATTGCAGGCGTTTATGCTAATATTACTATTGCCATCATCGTGGCTATAATGAAAGTTTATGGGATTATGCTAGTGTAATGGATTCAGGGTGTCGAAAAAGATAGTAGGCATATAACAAAACATGCTTTGAGGTTACCTATGAAGCGCACTTATTTTATTATTGTGGTTTTTGCTATTGTACTTATAACATTTTATCTTGCGTTTACTCAAAAAGCAATAGGCGATAGTTCCCCTAAAAAAAATTACTGTATAGAATGCCATATTAAGCTTAATGGGAAACCACGTGCGGTAGTTTTAGAATGGGAAAACAGTGTGCATGCAAAAAAAAATCTTGAATGCCAAATATGTCATGGTGGAAATCCTGATGTAGATGATGCTAAAGCCGCAAAAGATAAAAAAGCAAATTTTATTGGCAAACCAAAAAAGAAAGATATACCTGAATTCTGCGGGCGGGAAGGTTGCCATGTTCAGGCACTGGTTCAGTTGAAGAAAGGGCCACATTATAATTCGGTTTTAAAGATAGGCAGCCCAAACTGTGTTGATTGCCATGGTGACCACAATATACAGCAATCAACATATCACATTATTACTGATAAAACATGTTCAAGTTGTCACAGTGTTGAATATTCCAGAGAGCTGGTAAATTCAATTATATCGATTGAGAAGAATATTGAAGACATTGAAAAATCACTGGAATATATGAATGAAAGAAATGTAGAAATTAAAGGAATGACTGAACGATATAATGAGCTTAAAAGTTATTTTCATCAATTGGTACACATTTTTTCAAAACAGGAAATAGATTTTACCAAAAAATTGGTTGAAGTAGAAATAGAATATCTTGACAAAGAACTGCAAAGTAAAATTGCATCTATCAAGCGCCTTGATGTTATTTATATTTTAACCAGTGTATTCAGTATTGGTGTCATTATTACATTTACAGTATATATTGCACTTATCAGAAGTAGGCGTGCAAAGATACAAAAGGACTTCCAATCAAGATAAGCTATAAAAACGATAATTAGAAAATACAATTATGGCAGAAAGTTATTTTGAAAGGTTTAAACGCTGGTATCTTTTCAATACTGAAAAAATAAAATATGTAGGCAAAAAAAACGATAAGCATGCATGTATACTTTGTGCAATACGCGACCATGCTGATGATGTTGTTAGTTTAGAAATATATCGTACTGATACATTTATTGTTTCTGCTAATTTGTATCCTTTTAATCCCGGCCATTGTATGATATTTCCCTTGCAGCATATTGAACATTTGCATGATTTAAGTCTTGATAATGTTATTGCGCTGCATAAGCTAACTATTAAAACAATAGATATATTAAAAGAGGAATTTAATCCCTCAGGGTTTAATGTTGGGTACAATATAGGTTCATGGAGTGGTGCAAGTATACCGCATATACATTTGCATGTTGTTCCAAGATTTCCCAATGAGCTGGGTTTTCTGGATGTGATATCGCATACAAGGGTTATGGTAGTTGATCCTCACGATGTATGTGAAAGATTAAAAAAAAGATTTCATGAATGTTAATAATCATTGTTTAGCTAATTCTTCTGCTTCAAGAAGCAATTCTATATCTTTTTTGTTTAATTTGATTGTGAAGGGTTCACCACACATGGGGCATGTGCCAGTATTAATACCTATAGAAATTTCACTAATTTTCAAATTTAATTTTGAGCCGCACAATAAACAGGTGAAATCACCAGCACTCATTTGATGGGGAAGCATATATTCCTCCATTTATGAATTACTTTTATATAAAGATTTTGACTATGTCTTGATAAACATGCAATTCATAAAAAACCACTTGAAATTTATAAAATAGTTGTCAAGTATTTTACAAAAATATACAATACTATCAATTTATTGCTGAACTTCATTGTGAAAAATAAAATGAGGTAATACAATGTCAAAGTTAAGAAAAATCACTATAACATTATTGATTATCAGTAGTATCATTGCAATAATTATTGTTTTTGATGGAGAAATTGTAAAAAAGATTTTTGTGCTTAAATCTGTAAGGGTTGTTACACAAAGCGAAATTAAACGGATGGAAGAAGAATTGTCTGAACTTACTTCAAAAAGCGCAACAAATCCGGAAGTGGTTAACAAAATAGGGGTATTATATCAAAATTTAGGTGGTAAATATAATGAAAAGGGTGCATGGGATCCTGCGATTGATGCTTTACAGAAAGCCTTAGGGTATGGAAGAAATACGCCTCTTGTACATTACCAGTTAGCAATTGCTTATGCAAACAGAGGAACACAGATAGAAAATAAAGATGATATTGATAAAGCGCAAATACATTATGAAAAAGCATTACAAATGGACCCCAACTTCATTGAAGCAAAGTATGGATTGGCAATTCTATTATTTTACCAGAAAGATAATAGGTCAAAAGCTGTTCAACTGATGGAGGAGATTACAAAACAAAAACCAACGTTTTACAGGGCACGATTTGCATTGGGAAGATTCTATTATGAAAATAAAGACCTTAATAAGTCACTATCGGTATATCAAGATCTTTATACTGATTTGGAAAAAATGGATTCACCATTAGCAAAGGAATATAAACAAGCGTGTAAAGAAAATATTCAAAGAATAACCACAGAATTAACACGGTAATACAGTATGGATAAAAAAATATATGCTATTGCGTTATCACTTATGAGTTCCGGCCTATGGCATTTGTATGCAAGAAATCATCCTGAGGCAATTTATAATGAATATGTTTCAGAAGATGACAGGAAAGTTCAGGAATACTATTCACAATGGTATTCAAAGTCCCCGCTTGAAGAAGCAGATAAAATTATTGAGTTATGCAGTAAAATGAATATCAAAATGATTTCCTATTGGGATGAGGAATATCCGGCTTTGTTAAAAGAAATTGCATATCCTCCTGCTGTCCTTTATTTGCGAGGAACCCTGCCACAAAAAATGTGTATGGCAGTTGTTGGTACCAGGAATGATGACGCTCAATCTGCTTCAATAGCTGAAAAGCTATCTGGCATGTTAACCCAGTATGATATCGCTATTGTCAGTGGACTGGCAATAGGAATAGACAGAAAAGCTCACATTGGGGCATTAAAAGCGGGTGGGTCAACAATAGGAGTCATGGCAAATGGGATTGATACGTTGTATCCTGCAAGCAACCGTGATATATACACTGATATTATTAATTCAGGCAATGGGTGTGTGTTATCCGAATATCCTCCAAAAGTGCGTATCAGCAAATGGACATTTGTACGAAGGAATAGAATTGTCAGCGGATTGTCACGAGGAGTGGTTGTAATTAAAGCTGGTGAAAAAAGTGGTGCACTCATCACAGCTCAGTATGCCCTTGAACAGAACAGGGAATTATTTGTTTGCCCCGGACATTCTTTTGATGAAGGGTACAAAGGGTGTTATAAGCTGTTAAAAGAAGGTGCTCATCCTGTTTTTAATGAAAAGGATATCATTGAAATTCTTAATGTTGACAAAGTGTTCAGGCAACCAACATTATTTGATAGCATACAATACAAACAGGTTATTTCAAATACAAATTTTGCCGCGTATGAGGATGATGATATTATCAGGACATTGAAACATGGTTCAATGGATGTTGATTCACTTATACGGGCAGTAGGGAAAAGCAGTGGGGAGGTTCTTGAGAAATTAACCACTATGGAGTTGGAAGGTGTTATTGTACGTTTGGGTAATATTATATCATTGAATAAATAATGGGTTTTTATGATAGTTAAACGAGTGCTTATCATATTGTTAGCATTATTATGGACAATCAGCTTTATTCAGATTTTTTCTGTGCCGCCTTATATTGGCGATATATTTGGTGTATATAAATCAGGCTATTTTAAAGAACTTGAAAGAAATATGTATGTTATTACCGATAGTTTCTTACAAATTAAAACAATGACAAAACCAGAATATGCCTGGATATACCTGCATGATTTGCAGAAACGATATAGCATCAGCATTACCGTGTATGATGCACAGGGCAATCTTATTAAAGGACCGGGAATGTCAGAAATGGTTAACAATAGCGCTGTTATGAGTGTGTGTAATGATATAAATCCCCAACCTACTTTTACAGTAACAGGTAGGCTTTATAATGGCATACTACCGGTATACCGAAAATCAGAATGTAATTTTTGTCATCAGCCTTCACAAAAGCCATTGTTGGGCGTCATAACCTATTCAATTCCTTTTGATGGGTATATTTACTATACTTCGGAAAGAATAATACTGTTTACCATTATAACGTTTGCTATTAGCATGTTACTGTTTGTTGTCTTGAGATGGAACCCATATGCGGATATTAAGGAATTGTTTGACAAACAATAAATGCTGTAAATTATGCAGTGAATATTTTAATGCATACGTTGGTTGAACCATAGCATTGATTTTTATATAAGTTAAATGAATTACTGAAGACTATTGCATAAAAAATTAGAAAGCAAGGAAGTAACCATGGCTGATCATAAGAAAACCCTAGTGATTGTTGAGTCACCTACAAAAGCAAAAACAATAAATAAATATTTAGGGAAAGATTACATAATAGCATCATCAATGGGGCATATCATTGATTTACCTAAATCACGTCTGGCAGTTGATGTGAATAATGATTTTAAGCCTGAATATATACCTATACGCGGCAAGGCAAAGATTATAAACGATTTAAAAAAGAAAGCAGTTGAAGCAAAAAATGTTCTTCTTGCAACTGACCCTGACCGTGAAGGCGAAGCAATATCATGGCACCTTTCTAATGTTTTGAAAGAAAAAAATGTGGATATTAAGCGTATTGAATTTCATGAAATAACTGAAGATGCAATTAAAGAAGCTGTTGAAAAAGCGCGTGATATTAATATGGATTTAGTCAATGCACAGCAGGCACGTCGTATACTTGACAGGCTTGTGGGTTATTATTTAAGCCCGATATTATGGAAGAAGGTTAAAAAGGGCCTGTCAGCAGGTAGAGTTCAGTCTGTTGCATTGCGGGTTATTTGTGAACGAGAAAAAGAAATAGAAAGTTTCATCCCACAAGAATACTGGACATTAGATGCACTTTTTGAACACAATAAGCAAGAATTTACCGCATCGTTAGTTTCAGAAAACGGGAAGAAGATTGAATTAAAAACGAAAGCTGATGTTGACAGAGTATTGTCTATTATTAATGATAAACCTTTTACTGTTGCCAATGTTGAACAAAAAGAAAGAAGACGAAAACCGCAAGCTCCATACATTACAAGCAAACTACAGCAAGATGCTGCCAGGCGTTTGGGTTTTTCTACAAGTAAAACCATGATGGTGGCACAACAATTATATGAAGGTGTTAAATTATCGGCTGAAGGTCAGGTTGGTTTAATTACCTATATGCGTACAGATTCTACCCGTGTGGCTCCTGCAGCATTGGCTTCACTGAGGGAGTATCTTCACAAAAATTTTTCCAAGGAGTATATTCCGGAATCACCAAATTTTTACCCAAATAAGAAGGGTGCACAAGATGCACATGAATCAATCCGTCCAACGAATGTGTTCAGGACTCCGGAATCTATTAAAAGTGATTTAACACCTGACCAGTATAAGCTGTATTCTTTGATATGGAAGCGGTTTGTTTCTTCACAGATGACACCGGAAGTTTCTCAGGTTGTTACTGTTACCTTGAATGTGGATAATTTTGAATTCAGGGCAACGGGTAGCAGGGTTTTGTTTAATGGCTTCACTGTGGTAGAAAAAGAGGAAAGTGCTGAAAAAACGATACTGCCTCCTCTGGAAGTTGGGCAGGTTCTGATTCCAAAATCATTTGATCCTCAACAGCATTTTACTTCACCACCTCCACGGTATAATGAGGCATCGCTGGTAAAGTTCTTAGAAGAATCTGGTATTGGCAGGCCTTCAACGTATGCACCAACTATAAATACACTGTTTAAGCGCTATTATGTGGTAAAGCGTGGTAAACAGTTGGTGCCCACTGTATTGGGAAGGTTGGTGAATGATATAATAGTTACATATTTTGAATCACTGATAAATATTGATTTTACTGCAAAGATGGAGGAAAAATTAGATTTAATTGAGGAAGCACACAATGATTGGGTGAGTATGATTAAGGAATTTTATGAACCCTTCAAGTTAACAGTTCATCACGCCGAAGAACATATTGAGGATATGAAAAATATACTTGATGAAGAAACTGACCTTGTATGCGAAAAATGTGGCAGCAAAATGGTAAAACGTTTAGGAAAATATGGATTCTTTTTAGCTTGTTCTGCGTTCCCAAAATGTTCCAATGCAAAACCTTTGCCACTTGGCAAATGTCCCAAGTGTGGTGGTGATGTAATAAAACGTTCATCAAAACGCCGTGGTGCATTTTATGCCTGCAACAGGTATCCTGAATGTGATTTTGCTACCCGCGAAGAAGCATCTGAACACTCATGCCCTAAATGTGGCAGCCTGCTTTTTGTAAGGAAGATAAAGAAAAAAGGTGAGATGCTTATATGTTTGAATGAACAGTGTGGGTATACAGTTACACTGTTAGATGAAGACAAAACGGATGCAGAGGTACATGTAAGCTAAATTATTATGGATCACTATATTGATAAATTTATGCAATATCTCATTGCTGAAAAAAATGCGTCGCCTTTGACTGTTGAATCATATGGCAAAGACCTGAATCAATTCATGGAATTTTTATATGAAACGGTTGACCCTGAATCAGTAACTATCGCCACTATTACAACAAATCATATACGTGATTTTATAGATTATTGCTTTGAAAAAGGAAATGAGCTTTCAACAATAGAACGGAAGGTTGCAACCTTAAAATCTTTTTTTAAATACTTAGAATTCCATAACTATATAGAAAATAATCCTGCTCGAGATATACACTATTCCAAACAAAAAAAATTTTTGCCAACGTTTTTAACCTTTGACCAGATACAGGCATTGGTTTCATTTGAATGCAACTGTTTTGGTGACTATCGCGACAAAGCGCTGCTGGAGGTGTTTTACTCCACTGGTGCTCGCGTTTCAGAAATTGCGCAAGCTGACATTGATGATTGCGATTGTAAATCAGGACGATTAAAAGTACTTGGCAAAGGGTCAAAAGAAAGAATTGTGTTTTTAAATGAAACTGCAATCACGGCACTGGAAGAATATTTAAGTGTACGGAAAATGAAGTTTAATACCTTATCCCAGCCATTATTCGTAAATAATAATGGCAAACGATTGACAACAAGAGGGATTTTTTATATTATTGATAAAAGAGCAAACATGGCACAATTATGGAAATCGGTTACGCCACATGTTTTGCGCCATAGCTTTGCAACTGAATTACTCAATAGAGGTGCAGATATAAAGGCTGTGCAGGATATGTTGGGGCATGAGAGTATTTCTACAACACAGAAATATACTCACACCACAACTGAGCGGTTAAAAGAATTATATCAGAAGTATCATCCCCATGCTCACAGGAGACATGATAATGAATAATACTTCAATGCGTGGCACCACAGTACTGGCAATTAAAAAAGACAATACTATTGCTATGGGATGTGACGGTCAGGTGACGTTAGGTGATACAGTGATTAAAAGTAAAGCGGTGAAACTCCGCAAAGTGTACAATGATAAAATTCTCACTGGCTTTGCCGGTTCGGTAGCTGATGCGCTGACACTGTTTGAACGGTTTGAACAAAAGTTAGAATCATATTCCGGCAATATCCCACGAAGTGTGGTGGAACTTGCCCGCGATTGGCGTTTAGACAGGGCATTGCGTAGGTTGGAAGCAGTGCTGATTGTTGGTGATCCGCAGCACCTGTATTTAATCAGCGGCAATGGCGAAATCATTGAGCCTGATGATGGCATAATTGGCATTGGTTCGGGCGGAAGCTATGCGTTGGCTGCAGCACGGGCGTTGGTACGCAACACCACGTTGAATGCGTATGACATTGTGAAACAGTCATTGCTCATTGCTTCAGAGATCTGTATTTATTCAAACAGCAATATAATAATTGAGGAGATCAAAGCATAATGAGTGATATTAACATACAGTTTCCTGAAGATGGTGACCTCACTCCACGGCAAATTGTCAGTGAGCTGGATAAATATATAATTGGACAAAAAGATGCAAAAAAATGTGTGGCGATAGCTCTCAGAAACAGAAGCCGCAGAAAAAAATTGGACCCTGAGCTGCAGGAAGAAATTGCACCAAAGAATATAATTATGATAGGGCCCACAGGTGTTGGGAAAACCGAAATTGCACGGCGATTATCACGGCTGGTCAATGCACCGTTTATTAAAGTAGAAATTACAAAGTATACCGAAGTGGGATATGTTGGCAGGGATGTCGAATCCATGATACGCGATTTAACTTCTATCTCTGTAAACATGGTAAAAAAAGAATATGGTGCAATGGTAGAGGAAAAGGCTTTAAAAAATGCACACGAAAAGATTGTGGATATCATTATACCCAAAAAGGGATTTGAATTTGATGAACGGCAGATTTCAGGTTTTCATGCAGAAAGGGAATCCATTTTTGAATCTGACACATTGTATGAGCAGATGCGTGCACAATATATGGAAGATCTCAAAAGTGGCAAATTAGATGATTTAGAGATTGAATATGAATCCGAAGCACCCAATGTTATACCGGTTATGTCAATTATGGGTGGTTCTGGCTTTGAAGATATCGACATGCAGATACAATCCATGTTAGGTGATTTAATGCCAAAGAAATCACGGCGTAAAAAAAGTACCGTGAAGGATGCATTGAGGATATTTATTTCAGAAGAAACAGAAAAGCTCATAGATATGGAAAAAGTGACTATTGAAGCAATACGTCGCGTTGAAGACATGGGAATAGTATTTATTGATGAGATAGACAAAATTGCTGGTGCTGAATCCAAAACCGGGCCAGATGTGTCACGACAGGGTGTTCAGAGGGATTTATTGCCAATAGTAGAAGGCACAACAGTCAATACCAAGTATGGCCCTGTAAAAACCAATCATATATTATTCATAGCAGCTGGTGCATTCAATATATCAAAACCTTCAGACCTTATTCCTGAACTGCAGGGCCGTTTTCCAATACGGGTAGAATTATCCTCATTAACTGAGGAGGACTTCAGGAAAATACTAACTGTGCCCAAAAATTCACTTACCCTTCAATACAAGGAGCTACTTAAAACAGAAGGCGTTAATATTGAGTTTACTGATGATGGTATTGCCGAAATAGCAAAGATAGCCCAGATACTAAATGAAGAGCATGAAAACATCGGTGCACGAAGGCTCCATACAATTATGGAAAAGTTACTGGAGGATATACTCTTTGATGCACCAGATTTAGACGATGCCCATAAGAATTTTGTTATTAATGCCGAATTTGTACGAGCTAAGTTAGGGCCTACTATAAAGAATAAGGATTTATCACGGTATATACTCTGATAGTTAAATCTATTGTTTTATCACTGTTAATTCCTAAATGTATTATTATGTACAAAAATTAATTAATGTACACCCCCGCGGCCTTCGGCGGCGGAGTGTACAAGTATTTCTGTTAAATTATTTTTAAGGAATAAATACTGTTGTTTTATTTTATAACTAGTAATCTTTATTTTTTTAATATTGAATATAAATTTATAAATCAAGTGATATAGATACAAATAATTTGCTTTGGAGGATTCAATGGATTTTGAAACTACTACTTGTATTTCATATGAGCATTTAGCTATTCTTAATAGCTGCTGTCAAAAATTAGATATACCGCTAAGATCACTTGTAGTGTATATGATACTCTATGCTGCAAAAAAGGAAAAGAAGAAAGCATTAGCCTTTAAGCGGATTTCATATAGAAAGCGCAATAAAGATAATCCCTGGAAGCGAGTGCATTTAGTGTTGTATCATTCGGAGTATGAATTTTTCCTGGATGTGAAGAAGTTATGGAAGATGTCATTGGCTAATGTCATTGCATTTTGTGTTGAAAATGTGCTGGTTGAATTTTTTGAATATTTCAGCAAGCGTTTGAAAGAGATGAATACCGATAACTATCCTAATAATTTACCCAGTTATTATGAAAACAGGTCATATACATTTGATTTTCACAGGGAAAAAGGCATCCATTGCCTCAAATTCTACTGGGGACCACCACCGGAAGTATTGCAAAGTGCGTAATTGAACAAGAAAGCAGTTTAATGTATTTTTTCTTTTCTTAAAAGAATACTTTGTAATTCATCTTCAGTGAAATTGTATTCTTTTTTACAAAATACACATGTAACAAGTACACCATGATCTTTATTAATCATATCAGCTAATTCTTCTGTTTGTACGGATTCTAAGATTGATGACAATAATTCTTTATTGCATCTGCACCTATGCTGTAATTTTAGCAAACCTAATTCTTTAATTTCTTTCCCAATAAGTTCTTCAATACAATCTTTTAAATTAACGCCAGCTTCAATTTTTTTATCTAATGAAAAATCACTATGTAGTTTGTTTTCAATAGATTCAATTACAGGTGTTGGTGTGTTGGGAAACGTCTGGATTAAAATGCCAGCTGATCGTGTAATGGCGCCGTCTCTATCACAATTGGCAGTAAGAATAATGGCTGATGGAATCTGTTCAGATTCAAGCAAATAGTAGACAATATCCTTTGCAATATCACCATAGATAATAGGCGATACACTTTTATATGGTTCTTTTAAACCCAAATCACGGGTTACTGTGATAACTCCTGCCCCTAACGCTTTTGATATGTTCAACGTATCTGATTGTAATTCAACATCAACAGCAGGATTACCAACATATCCCCGCACATTTCCTTTGCCATCAATCTGTACCAGTATTTCTTTGATGGGGCCACTACAGCTTATATGTATACTTAATGTATCTTTTGAATTTGGTTTAATTGAAGATGCAGCCAAAAGAACCGCAGCATTCAGCGTACGACCAAACGCTATTGTTGCATGAGGAGTGGTGTTGTGGATACTGATTATTTCCTGCAATAAATTTTTAGTCAGTGTACCATAAATCCTGAGATTGTATTCCTCACAGATGTACCTGATGCTTAAGTTTTCTTCCATAGTAACTATCGCCATTAAAATTCCCGTAAAGATTCATGCACGCCTTTTGCAATTTCAAACCAATAGTTATATGCTGCTTCATGTGGGTTTTGTTCAAATTGTGAAATCCAGTATAATAGTTCCTTGTCATTAACTTTTTCCACTTCATGCAAACGTTTCAGGTATGTCTTGATAAAATCAATGTTGCGTGTTGATTCCCAGTAAATTGACACATTGCGGCTATTGATTCTGCTTGCAGTCATGTCAAGATTTGTTAAAAATTCTTTGTGCATGCCATACAGTGAATTAATGATTTCGGGTATCATGTCTTCAGCCCATAATCTATGGAAGCGGCAAAAGCCGGTGTTGTCCAGCATGAGTTCCTTAATCATGCGGTGAGCATTTTTGCGGCCTAACTCACGTGGCGGCAGAAAATCATAGCCGTAGTACATATAATACTTACCCATAATGGGCATGGGCGATAGTACCCCGGGAACCCAATATTGGTTGGGAACAATCCAGCCCTTGCGCGCATTGGCGTTGTACACAAAGCAATCAATAATATCCTTGCTTTTTTCACGAGCTAATTTGCGGGCAAATTTGCGCGCACCCTCGGTGAAATCCAGTATTCCCTTTTTGTGAATGATTGCATCCAGAAGCTGGCTTGCAATTTCAGCGTTGTGTTTTGAATCCGTTTCTGCACTGAAGCTGGCATGCGAAAAAACGGGAAGATAATCTACACCCACTTCTTTTGGAGTCAACAATTTACGGTCAAGGCATTCCATAAGCCATGATACCACGCCACCTACAGATATTGCATCAAACCCATACATATCTGCTTTATGAACTAAAACTTCAGCTGCCCTCTGGTCAAAGACTCCACACAATGGGCCTAAAGTTTGATACGGTTCATAATCTTTTTTGTATATGTCGCGCATCTTTTTACAAACGGCCGTACATGGCTCACCACATGTTTTCATATTTTTAGTGGCGATAGTTTCTTCATTAAATTGCTTAAGGTAATGATCAACGATAAGCTTTTGATGAATCGTAAGTCTTTGCTCTTCGGTCATGTAAATTGAGCGATAGTTAAATGCCAAAAGTCTGCCGCCGATAGTAGCAAAATTAACGCCAAATGTACCACCAGTGTTAAACTGGGGGTCAAAGCGGTATTTGGTTGTTGCTTCTAAGTCTTTGGCTGCTAACTTTTTACTGTATTTATCAATAAACCATTCATCGGCAACTTTGCGGTCTCTGAAGTCTTCGTCAATATAGGTACCACCGTATATGATTGCAGCAATGCCGTGTTCGCGGAAAAGCTTTGAGCCAAATCCTCCACGGCCAGCCCATGTATCAACCCACGTGAGCGTGCCATCCTTAACAGGTGCCGAACATAGAGCACCAAAATCTGTTGTGTATGCTGCCGGTCCAGTGGCTATGACCCTGGGATCTGTTAAATACTTACCAGCAAACATTGATAGCACTTCATGCATTAATGAATATACGCCACCGTGGCCACTTTCCCATATCTTAAATACATCAATTGGCTTGATCTCTATTTCAATTTCTTCGCCATGGATACGGTTAAGATACAACACTGAAGGTGTTGGGGCTTTTTTGGACAAGGCAATCATATTTATCCCTAAGTTATCAAACACAAGGCCAGCACCGCCCATTGATGAAATAAAAAAGCTATTCCAGCATGGGGAATATCCATTAACAAAAAGCCTGTTTGAGCCAGGGAAGATTGAACCGGCTAACACACCAACGCCAATATTTGTGGTATAATAGCGCTGTGCAATGTGTAGTCCTAAGTCAACAGGGCCAAAGAAGTCGCCAATTGGGTATCGTGCTAAGCGATAGTAGCCAGTTGAAAGATCTATGAAGAGTACTTTTTGATGATGTTGCATGTTTTTTCTCCAATGTGTAAAGATAGATAATGTTTTGTAAGTGGATAGTTACCCCTTACCAACCCTCTAAAGTGCACTTCAAACAACAGTATTACGTATTACAGGTTCTTGTATATTCGCAGAATAAAATTGTAATGGTATAGTATTAAATACATTACGCAAAAAATCAATATTTTCTTTATGTGGTCCATAATATTCTGCAATTTTGTGTTCTGGTAGTTCTATGCTTAGTGTCTGTATATTGCTGTTATGCTGTAAATATTTTTTAATCTGAAGTTCCAGCGTATCACGATAATATCGCGATTTTACTAAGAAGCCAAAAGATGGGTGATAGGGACCGGCTATGATAGTATCAGCTACTGCATCATCAAACGGATGTAATCCCATTCTGATTACAGGAATATTGTTATCGACAAATATGGCATAAAGATTGGCACACAAGTCAATGGCTTCATCTAATGTTAAAGGAACAAATTTCCCTTCTCTGTATAATGTTTCTAATTTGGTGTCCCGTATAACAACTGTTGGATAGATACGAACGCCATCAGGCCTTAGTGATATTGTTTTATAGGCTGTTTCAATTGACTTTTCGTAGGTATCGCCAGGAAGGCCAGGCATTAATTGAATTATCAGATTAAATCCATATTCTTTGATGAGTCTTGAAGCATTAAGTGTATCCTGTACTGTATGGCCGCGATGTGATTGTTCAAGGACATCGTCATGCATGGATTGAGCGCCTAATTCCACTGTTGAAACGTTGTATACTTTTAGTAGTGAAAGCGTTTCATTATCTATATAATCAGGACGCGTTGATAATCGTATGCCGTCAATTTTATGCAACAAGTAATACCTATGAGCTATCGTCAAATATTTTTGTTGTATTTCTTTGTTAAGGCCGGTAAAGCTTCCACCAAAAAAAGCAATTTCAACATGAGTAACTGCTGGTTTTATGGTTTGCAAATACCGTTCAATTTTTTGAGTAATATATGCTTCATCGGGGAGTGTAGTGGTATTGGTTGTGTACACCTGGTTGCAGAACACACAACGGTGTCTGCAACCATAGTGAGGTATAAAAAAAGGTATTGTTACATGTGTTTTTGGCATGTATCCATTTAATCACTCATTTTTGGAAATTCTTTTGAATACTGTGATGGCTGACTTTTATTGTTTCCCATGGGGCGCTTGCCAGTAATAAATCCATACCATTTATACACAGAATCTAGCAATATGAAGAGTGCAAGCAGTATCATGGCACCTAAAAGTATAATGTTGATCATAAATGAGAAAGCTTCAGGTTGTGATGAAAATGCTTTTGGTATATATTCTATGATAAGTGTTATTCCAGCGGTAAAGGTAGTGCTGAGCATAAAAAGCATGGGTATTAATGTTACCCATATGTACTTAATCTTATTCATTTTAATAATAACGGTTGTGCCAATGCATAAAGCCAACATTGCCAAAAGCTGGTTTGCGGTACCAAACATGCGCCAGATAGTTTGCACGGAACCAGTGTAAATAAAATAGCCCCATGCAATAACTACCAGTACACTTGCAATAATATTTCCGGAAAGAGACCGTAGCTCGCCAAACGGTTTGTATACATAACCACCCAATTCCTGAACCACATATCGTGCAACACGGGTACCGGCATCAATAGTTGTTAAAATAAATAGTGCTTCAAACATGATGGCAAATTGGTACAGATATGCCATCAAATGGCTTAAGAATGGTATAGATGAGAAGATATATGCCATCCCAACAGCAAGCGACACAGCACCGCCAGGACGGCCTGCCAGATCAATGCCAACAAGTTTTGACAGGTCATTAATTTTCTCTACCGGGAATCCCATCTGAGCTAATGTGTCAAATGAAAGATGTGTATTAATTGCAAGATAGTCACCAGGAATTAGCACTGCAGCAGCAATGAGTGCCATCATTGATACAAATCCTTCAGTAAGCATGGCGCCATACCCAATGGGCAATGCATACCGTTCATTTTCAATCATTTTGGGTGTTGTCCCTGAAGATATGAGTGAGTGAAATCCCGAAATGGCACCACATGCAATTGTTATGAATACAAATGGAAAAAGTTTTCCCGGAATGATTGGTCCGTTACCATGAATAAATTGTGTCAATGCTGGCAGATGCAGATCCGGATGGACAGCAACGACGCCAATAGCAAGCAGCAAGATGACGCCAATTTTCATAAAAGAGGATAGGTAATCACGGGGGGCAAGGAGGAGCCATACTGGCAATACACTTGCTATAAAGCCATAGACTGCCAAGGCTATCGCCAAATTATGTTGATTTAATGTAAAAAATCCCTCAATGCTTGTACCAAGTATATGCCTGCCGTATATAACGGTTATCAGCAATAACACAATCCCGATAAGAGATGTTTCAAGAACTTTTTCAGGACGTATGGATTTCATGTATATACCCATAAGCAGTGCAATTGGTATGGTCATGGCTATGATGAAAGTACCCCACGGATTATTATATAAAGAATTTACAACCACAAGGCCAAGTCCGGCGATAGCAACTATTAAGATAAACAATACTGCAAATAGAGCCGCAAGCCCTGTTACAGGCCCAATTTCCTCTTTAGCAATCTCTGCCAGCGATTTGCCATCTTTACGTATTGATGCAACAAGTATCACCATATCATGAACGCCACCGGCAAATACTGAGCCAATAAGTATCCATAAAAATCCAGGCAAATAGCCAAACTGTGCAGCAAGTACCGGGCCAATTAAAGGACCTGCACCGGCTATTGCAGCAAAGTGATGACCAAACAAAACCCATTTATTTGTGGGATAGTAATTTGTATTATCGTTAAGCCTGTATGCTGGTGTTACGCGGGATTCATCCAGAGATAAGACCTTTGCTGCTAGGAAAGCGCCGTAAAACCTATACGCTATCATGTAAAAGGTAGCTGCAGCGGTTACTATCCAGAGTGCATTTATTTTTTCAGAAGGATTATAAATCTGGGCAACTATCGCAAATGAAAATCCAAATAACATTGATACGACGACCCAAAAAATGAACTTTGCAAATTTTTTCATAGTTTTTCTCCTGATGAAGAAAAATGTATGCTAACGGTAGATAGCTCTTTTAAAAACATGTCAAGAGAATTTAACAAAAAATTTTAACGCTATTATTTAAATGTAATGTTAAAAATTACTATTTCTGATAAACTATTGGTACGCATTGGTGGGCCCCATGTTCCATAACCACTTGATACATATACATGTGTATTATGTATTATTTTGTATCCCCAACTTATTTCATAAAGTTTTGCTGTGATATAGTTAAATGGGAATAATTGCCCGTGATGTGAATGCCCAGAAAGCAGCATGTCAACCGGAAAGATGGCAGTTTTTGATATTGCTATGGGCTGATGATCAATAACTATAACAGGTTTCTTTATGTTTACTTTTTTTAAAAGGTTGTCTATGGGCAAGCGGTTTTGACCTGTGAATGCAGGTTTCATCCGGTCATCGCGTCCAATAATTTGTATGTCACCTATTGTAAATATGTCATCTCTGAGTACTTTTATGTTATGATTGGTTATGTAATTAACAGCATTATCTATTCCGCCAATATATTCATGATTACCCGGTACAGCAATGACTCCGTATGGTGCTTTCAGTTTTACTAAAAGCTCTCCTAAATTATTTTCAATGACGGGTTTGATATCCTCATCAAGTATATCACCACCAAAGATAATGAGATCTGGCTTGGCGGAGTTAATGAGCATGACTAACTTTTGCAAGCGGGAGTTTGCTATAATTGAACCCAAATGAATATCACTGGCATATGCAATTCTAAGGTTCTTTATTGATGAAGGTTTATCAATATGTATGGTGATTTCTTTTACATGGGGTGTGCGAGCGTTAATGTATCCTGCAAATGATATGATAATGCTGGCAACAATGACTATGCTATAGGCTACCTTTTGCAGATTAGTTGTTTTTGTAAACAGATTAACTATTCCCTGGATACTATCGGCAATAATAAAACCAAAGAATAGATATATAAAAATACCCAGCCATAGTGCCCCAATCCAAATGAGAAAGTCACTGGCTGCACATACTGTATAGCGTTCAAGTATCCGTCCAGCAAGAAATGAAATGGCAAGAATGCTTATAAAAGCTGCTGTAAAGATTTTGTAATGGTGGGGCACTAATTTTTGAATCCGCTGCAATATATAAACATTGGCTAAAAGATAAACAAGTAGTATGGCAGAGAAGACGATATAAAATGTTGAACTTCGCATAGTGTTGGTTCCGTAACAATGTTATAGTGGTAATAATAGCACAATTAACATAACAACCACATAATTAAACAGTAAAAATAATAATAAAAAATTTTTTCTTATTGACTTGAATATTTATTTATAATAAAATAATAATTAGTAGACCTGTAAATTATAATAATTGGGGTTATAATTATGAAGCACAAAAATATAAATCGGGCTTTGTTATGTATTCCGGTACTTATACTATGCATTTATGTCACATATCTTTATTCCCAGCAAATGTTCAAAAGCAACGAGTTTATTCAATCTGATATATCTCCAGACAGGTTGCAGTTCATGCCGGTTACAGAAGATTTTAGAAATTATTTTGTTTTGCAGTGTATAGGCAATACAGTATCAATTTTAATAGGCGATTTTACTGGCACTGAAAAACTTATAAGCCTTGCAAAAGATAAAAACGGTGATGGAAAGCTTGATGAGGTGTATGAATATTTTCCGGATGTAAAAAAGCTGACAACACCTTTAAAGCCAACAACAGGATTTTACAAAAATATTGATGATTTAAAAAAAGAGATTCTATTTGGTGATATTTTTACAGTAAATTATTCATATAAAATGAATTCTTTACCATTACTCAAAGCAAAACTGAAAAGTGGTAGGGATGTATATCGTTTTAAACACGGATATTCGGTTAAAATGTATGATCCGGATGCACCAACAACAATTGCAGGCGAGTATTTCTTTGGCAAAAACGAAGGAAAATATGACCTGATTTTTACCACGTACTATTATAAGCTGTATAGAACGAAGATATCGCCGCCATTGAGTTATTCAGTATATTGTAAGGATACTACAGATAAATATATAGCAGATATAGTGGAAGAGCTTTTAAAGATGGTGGAATAAATACTTTATTTATGTGATAGTATATAAAAAACCCTGCTAATAGCAGGGTTTTTTAGCATTATAATATTTATTTGCCTTCCTGCCTTGAACGTATAGCATCTACCATTTTAACAAATAATTCATAGAAATCCTGTAATTCATCATTTTTACGTAATGGGCGGGGATTTGGTATATTGCCTTTAATAATATCATTAAAATAGTTAGACATAACATAGATAGGTCCTGCAATCTTGTGTGTTTTGCGGATTAATACAAAATATAAAATTATACCCTGAAGTATTACAAATGCTATGATAATGATTAATAGTATATTGTTTAATTCAATGATCTTCTTTATTGTATTAATATTATTTACATGGTCATTGGCAATATTCTGTATTGCCAATTTTTGGTCCGTATCATGAGGAGATTGAGAGTATGCAATAAGTGCTTCAACTATGTTATCCTGTATCTGTATGATATGGATAAGACGCTTATTATTTGCTGCAGCATTTACACCTATCGCAGCTATTATTATGGCGACTACTACAAAAACAATAGCTATGACAGAAAAAGTGGTCTTAAGCTGAAACTTTTTGTTTATGATGTATTGTTTTCTCTGTTTCATAGTATATTACCTTTTTTATTAAAATTTTAAAATTCAATAAATATTAACAAAATATACTCTATGCCACCTTTGGCGGCGATAGAGTATATATATTGCTATTTTGCAGATAATGTAACATTCATGCATAAATAATAAAACATTTTTATTATATGTCAATCTTAAAATTTTAAATTATGCAAAAAGTTTTTGGATTATGTCCATATCAACCGCCATTCTAAAGAAGCAACGCAACGGAAAACCTATAACATTTGTTAATGAACCGTCAATATTTTGTATAATCATGTTCCCATTCTCCTGGGCTGCGTATGCTCCAGCTTTATCTTTATAATTTATAAGTGACAGATAGTTAGCAATATCGCTCTTGTTGAGTGGCTTAAATGTTACATGAGTGATCTCGTAATCATAGTGTTTATGGCAATAATGATTGTTTTTGTAAAGCAGGCTAATTGCAGATATAACCTGATGAGTTTTTCCTGATAGTTTTGATAACATTTGAAACGCATGATCATAATCAGCCGGTTTGCCCAAGATTTCATTGTCGATAGTTACTATCGTGTCGCAGGTTATCATTAAAGCAGGATTATGAAATATTCTTGATTGTATATCTTGCAACTTGTCGCTTGAAGCTCGTTTCACAAATTCTAATGGTTTTTCAAAGGGGTGGGGGATTTCATCAACCTTGGGATGCATAATTAAGAAGGAATCAAAAATTTGTTTTAGTAAATCCTTTCTGCGGGGAGATGATGAGCCTAGTATGATGTTCATGCCATTTTATTTAAGTATAACTTTTTCATTAAGTTTATATACTTTGGTTACGTTTTTTATCTGTTTCAAGCGCTTAATAATATCATTAAGGTGGTTAATGCTTTTTACTTCAAGAACAAATTTGAGCATAGCCTGATCTTTTGCAACAAGGGAAGCTTCGGCCTTGATGATATTTGTTTTTGTTAACGATATTTCATCGGCTACATCCTTTAATAAGTTAGTCCTATCCATTGCCTCAACAGCAATCTTGACGGGATAGGTGCTTTCTGACTGTTCCCATTGTATATCTACAAAGCGCTCGCTTTCATTTTGTAACCTTTGCAATGCCGGGCAATTTTTTTTATGGACGGTGATTCCCCTGCCCCTGGTAATAAATCCTACAACATCATCGCCCGGGATTGGCTGGCAGCATTGTGAAAGGCGTATCATCACATTGTTTGTGCCGTCTATAGTGATACCAACTTTCTTTTTGTTAGTATAATTTTTAATCTTAACAAGTTCTTTTTCGGGAATACTGACGTTGGCAATTTTTTCCTTTTTTTCTTTTTCCTTTTCCTCTTTTTCAGGATGTTCATCTTCAAGTTCTACATTCTTTCGTAACCAGTTACGTATTTTATACCGGGCATTTGATGATTTGACAAACTTAAGCCATGCAGGCGAAGGGTGGCCTTTTTTGCTTGTTAATATCTCAACAATATCGCCACTTTTTAATTCGGTTTTCAGTGGGACTAACTGATTATTAACTTTTGCACCTATACAGTGATTGCCAATTTCAGTGTGTATCAGATAAGCAAAATCTACAGGTGTAGAACCCTTTGCTAATTTTATAATTTTACCTTTAGGAGTGAAGACAAAAATTTCATCTTCATAAAGGTCCATCTTGAGTTCTTTAATGAATTCACGTGTATCATTGATTTCATTCTGCCATTCATTAATGTTATTGAGAATTGTAATATTCTTATATTTGGGCTTGAATGATTTGATGCCTTCCTTATATAACCAGTGGGCAGCAATCCCCATTTCTGCAGTAGCATGCATATCCCAGGTCCGTATCTGAATTTCCAATGGGTGGCCATCTGGCCCAATCACAGTTGTGTGCAATGATTGATACATATTTGACTTTGGTACAGCAATATAATCCTTAAACCGGGAAGGAATGGGAGTCCATATCGTATGAACAATACCTAAAATTCCATAGCAATCCTTTAATTCATTGGTAATAATTCTGATAGCCCTGAGGTCAAAAATGTCGTCAAATGTTCTTCCCTGTTGAAGCTTTTTAAATATTGAATAATGATGTTTAATCCTTCCCTGTATTTGAGCTTCTATATTCAATTCTTTCAATCGTTGTTGCAATACGTCGCGTATAGAATCAATAAATGCTTCCAGTTCGCTTCTGCGTGCTTTGATATGTTCTAGAATGTCATTATATTCATCAGGATGTAATACTCTGAATGCTAAATCTTCCAGTTCACTACGTATTTTGGACATACCAAGGCGTCCCGCTAAGGGTGCATAGATATCAAGAACTTCCTGGGCAATATATTTTTGTTTATGCTCAGGCTGGAACATAATGGTACGCATGTTGTGGAGTTTGTCAGCTAATTTGATAATAATAACACGGGCATCATGTATGGTTGCCAGTAACATTTTTCGTAGTGTTTCAGCCTGTTCTTTTTGTTTTGTATGTTTTTTTAACGATGAAATCTTTGTTACACCATCAACAAGCGTTGCTACTTCCTCGCCAAATAGTTCTCTGACTTTATCTAAATTTATGGGGGTGTCTTCAACTACATCGTGGAGCAGCGCTGCAATAATAGTGGTTTCATCCATTTTAAGGTTGGCTAGTATTATGGCAACTTCCATAGGATGTACAATATACGGTTCACCGGATAAACGTTGCTGGTTTGCATGCGCTTGGCTGGCTATTTCGTATGCCTTTTTTATGTTTTCAATATGTATTTCGGGATTATTATCCTTAATAACAGATATAAGAGTATCTATATCCCTGCTTTTTATTTTCAAATCTATAGGTGACATGGTTTCAAGTAATTATAATATATAATAATATTTTATACAACATATAGAATAATATAATACAAATTTAATAATAGAAAACTATTTTTTTAATCCTTCTATTAATTTGCCAACAATAATTCCAAAAAGTATTTTATAGATCATAAAATGTATGTTACAACTGCATTTAACAGCATGAGTATATACTCTTTAATTCATTCTTCATCAACACTATTTATTCATAAATTAGGATTATTAACAAATAAGAAATACTGTACACCTTTGCCGTTTGTGACAGCGGATATTTTCAAACATATGGACAAATAATAATAAATGCAGCGTGACCAGTTTTGATTTCAAATTATTTTTAAGGAATAAATATTGATAACAATTCATTTATTTACATAAAAATCCTTTAAGTTTTTAAAAAAAATCCGATGATTATAATGGTTGATAATTACAAGACACTCCTATTCGCACATTTACCGGGTTGAAGGCTTTTGCAGCAGGCACTCCTGCAAAAGCCTTATATTTTTCATCCACTCCAAAGCCTGTATGCTAAATTAAATAAAGAAAATATCCGTTAATTAATGTATAATAATAGCTATGATAGTATTAATCAATGAAAACAATCCTCAGAAGCGTTTTATCAAGAAAGCAAAAGAGATTCTTGAGGAAGGCGGTATTATCATTTTCCCAACTGATACTGTGTATGCGTATGGTTGTGATATTAATGACAAACGTGCCATAGAACGGCTATATCAGATAAAACGAATTCCCAAAAATAAGCCACTCAGTTTTATATTTTCAGACATTTCAGAAATTTCTCAGTATGTGCGCAATGTTTCCGACACAGCTTTCAAAATAATGAAAAAAGCTTTTCCAGGCCCATATACGTTTATTTTTCAGGCATCAAAGTTAGTGCCAAAGATAGCCATAACAAATCAAAAGACAATAGGTGTCAGAATCCCTGATAACAATATAGCGCTGGAACTTGTACAGGCGTTAGGCCATCCAATTATGACGGCAAGTGTTAGTACAAAAGAAGGGCATTATGTAATTGATCCAATTGACTTAGACAAGGAATATCGAAATGCTGTTGACATAATATTAAGTTGCGGGCCAAAGGCAAGTGAGCCTTCAACTGTTGTTGACTTTTCTGGTGATGATATAACGATTGTCCGCAAAGGTAAAGGTGAACTTTTTTTTATTGAGGAGGAGTAAGCAACCATGGATGTAGTATTGAGCTTTTTAATGAAACTGCTTGCCATAGCTATTTATATAGCCATGGGTGCACTGGTTTCGTGGATGTTTTACAGTTTAAAACGCCGTGATCTGTTTGGTGGATTTATAGGTGGCATGGTTATAGGTGTTATCGGTGCATTAATAGGTGGATTCATTCTTGATAAGCTACTTCTGGATATAACAATAAAAATATTGCGTTTTCTGGTGTATGATACGGGAGTCAACATTATTGCTGCATTCATTGGTGGGTATGCAGCAGTGTATATCATGAATAAACTTAATCATGACAAAGAACGCAAACGCTATTAAAATCCTAAAGCTACAGCCTGCTTAATCTTTTCGGGAACAAATTCCAGATACGGTTTTGCATCATCCATGCATGAAAAAGGGCGATGCATGATAATTGCTGAAGACCCTTTTTTCCCAATTCCCGGTATAGCTTCTAAAGCTTTTTGTGGCAGTGTGTTGATTGTTATGGGATATGGAAGGCATAACAATGAGCGTTCCTGATGCCCAACTACAATGCAATTGGCAAAACTAAAATGAGATAATTCCATAGGTATCTTTGCAGTGATTGCATAGCTACGAATTTCTTTTGCGTATGAATAACCATGTACGCATGACAGTACCTGCATACGGGAAATGACAGTGCCAATGGGGAAAAGTCTTGCAATCATAGCATGATCAATTTCATTACGGATTTTTTCACGGTAAAAGCGGTAACGGTTTTCAATCATTGTATTGTGGATTTGTTTTTGTGCGGCGATAGTACCCGGGAACGGAAATAAACTGCGTATATTAATCCTTTTCACAAGCAGTCCCATGTTTAGTATTTCCTTAAGCGATTCATAGTTGATTTTAAATGTATCTGCAGTTTCACCAATAAGCCCATGAATAAGATTTATGCCAGGCAAAAGCCTGTGAATGCCGTTAACAGTTTCACTGCCAATGTCATTAATGAGTTTTATGACCTGAATAACTTGGTCTTTGTGTAATTTAAGTTTATTCTTTTGAATGACTGCCGGATCAAATGATTCTACGCCTAACGGGATTGTATCGCCGGGTGTTACCGTGTGGGCTATACAATCAATGATGGCTTGCGACTCATCAGGAAAGTAATAGATGGTACCGGGGTTTGCATTATCAACATTAAGCATTGTAATATGCCCATAGTGGGTGCGCTTTTTTAATTCATTAAAAAGTTGTATCACTGCTTTAGGATTTGGCCGTGGGAAGCCATGGTTAAATTCTTCCATGTGTGATTTGTATGCAATGATATCTGCCTGGCGTCCAATCCTAAAGCGCGTAATACCCTGAGCAATAAGTGCGTCTATCTCATGCAGTATATCTTCCTGGTCTCTGAAATCAACGGATTGCAGTAAGCCTTCAGCGCAAAATGAGCAGTGATTGCGTCGAGGACAGCCTCTGTAGGTTTCTATCTCACAGATGAGGTTGGGAAATTGTGGATGCAATGTAACCACTTTGCTACCTAAAATGGCCCACTGTGCAAGGCTTGTATATGTGCGATAGTTACTGGCAAGAGAGTCGCTATCGGTAGCAACTGCATGCGCAAACTGTTCAATATCACCAGTTACCAGCATAGTATTGGGAAAATCGTTTACAAGATGGGCTATCATGCCGCCAATAGCAAATTGCTGCCTTTTGTTTGTGGCAATGATTTTTGTTATTTCAGGAACAGTGCCTATTTTAAAACCTAAATATTTCCCGGGAACTATCGCCCCGCCAATTAAAAAAACATAATCAAAATTGTGTGGCAACCTGTAATCAGCCTTGCGAAGGTCATCAATGGTAAGGTATATGATGTCATCGTCATACATGCCTGCATCAATCAAGGCACCATACACATATCGCGGGTAGGGCGAAATAAATGGCGGAACACCAAAACATGCTGGTTCATCAACATAACAATCAAGGATGCAATATTTTTTATTCATGCCTTTAATGAATGGATTATCTCTTCAACGGGCTTTGAAAGATGGCGTGCTAATTTTTGTTCAACAATTAAAATTATGTCTTTGTTTTCAAGGATTTTGTTATAGCGTTCGGGTGTTGTGCCATAGCGCTTTAAAAGATCCTGAATGCGTTCTTCAATTGTGACAATTTCATCATGCATAACACGCTTGTCTGCATAATACACTATATCAGCTTCAGTAAGCGGTGAGTTTGGCGAAGTGTCGCGTAAAAATACATGTTGCCCTACAATATCAGCTATTTCCGGATAGCCCAATGACTCTAAAAGTTCCCTGCCGGAAATGTCATGCTTTTCACCGGTTTTCAGTGCACGAGACTTGGTTATGTCATGAAGCAGAGCTGCAGCACACACTAAATCACGATTAATTGCCACACTTCCATTAAGATTTTGGGCAAGAGCACAGGCAACCTTATGTACCTGTAATGAATGTTCCAGCACATTGGGAAGAATGTCATACTGCTGTAATAGTGCCAAACACGTTTCCATATCAGGAATATTCATGAAGATGAACCGTATAATTTCATAATTCAATACATAATTATTCTTAGTATTGTATACACTACATCAATAGCATGTTATGTATTCATGTCAATAAAAAAGATTGAGCCTATGTCAATAGCACAAAGGTCAGATAAAAAGGCAATCTTCTTGTTATGTTGTTCAATAAAATGTTTTATCTGCATAGCGTCAGGGTGATGGTTTACATGCCCGGTGAAATAAACGGTGTCAGAGCACTTGCCGCTTGCACCACCAATGAACCCATAATTGTAACCCGGTAGTTCAATATATCCTGGCTGTATGAGCAATGAATCGATGGAATTGCGTAAAGCAGCGTTGTGAATGGAAATATCTGAAGTAATGATGGCATCCGTGTCAACAATGCAGGTTGAGCATTTGGTATAACCCTGGTTTACGTGTATCAAAGGGTCAGAGCATATCTTCAAGGCTTGTTTGATGGAGTTATCGGTTACTTTGGTATTATGAAATGCCACTTTCCCTGTATGTGCACAGTTATATGCACAGTCATAGGGATACGAAGAAAGTAATGTGGTCTGACCCCGTACCAGTTGATATTTTGTGTGCGATAGTACCTGTAAAAAGGAGCTATCTATAGCAGGTTGATAAATAATGGTATTGTTTACAATGCATAGTTGAATATCGGGATGGCCGGCTATTGGCCGATGCACCTGTAAACATAATGGAATTGTTACTGGCGTAAATCCATTAGCTATAAGCCCATCAATAACAGGCACAGGTGTATCTGGATTAATGATGGCTATCATAGTTTAATGATTCTGAGTATCAAAGCGACAAAAGCATATATAATACCGGCAATAATAACCCATGCCACTAGTACAAAGAGCAATCCTAACATAACAAATCCAAAGCTTTTTTTGAATGCGTTTTTTGCCTTTAATTTACATTCCTCAAATAGTGGTTGCGGAATGGATTGTATTGCTAAAAAAAATAAAAAAGGCAAAATTACGGCATCGTCTAAGTATCCAAGAAAAGGAATAAAATCGGGAATAATATCCACGGGGGACAGGGCATAGGCTATTGCCACTGCAATGATGATTTTTGACCATACAGACACTTCCGGATGCTTTATTGCAACCAGCAATGCCCCAATGGTGTCACGAAAATTGAAGAGTATGTTTTTAAATGTGCTTTTCATAATTAAGATTTTGTTACAGTATTAATTCCTTAAAAATAATTTAACATAAAACATGTACACTTCCGCCGCCTTCGGCAGCGCGACTGTAAATTAATTATTATTTGTATATAAAAGTTCATTTATGAATTAACAATGATTTTATCACATCATTTATATTGTGATTACTATCCATTTGCGGATATTAAAAAAATATTAGCAAAAATTATATTAATGAAAATAATCAAACAGCACAATAAAATCCATATCACCTAAGGCAAGGTGTTTTTGTCTATACTTTTGGTAAATATTTCGCTTTGCTGATTCCAATGCTTCAGGCTTTATTCCATATTTTATGGAAAATGAGGCCTCCAGAAAAGCAGCAAAATCATCACATGCTTTGAGCATCTGCCCATCCAGTGGATTGAACCTGTCATCATTGAACTGTGTATTCAATTCTTCAGGGGAAACGCCCATGGTAACGGTATCATTATACCATATCTTATTTTCAAATTCATTGAATATGTAGTATCGCATTTCATTATGCCACTTTTCAGGAATAAGTGGGAAAATGCGGTTATTGGCTTCAATGATTTCATATTCTTTGATAAGTTCTTCCAGGCCTTTTATGGAGCGTTTAACCGGTGAAACAATATCGCGTGTAAGCACCTCAGGCAGGTCGTGAAAAAGTGAAGCAAAAAAATTATTATATATACGTTTGTTGCACGCACCTAATTCCCGTGAACAAAAGTAGGAAAGAATTGCAACAATAAGCATGTGCCCCAAAACCGATGTCTTAGGTATGCGTGGCGTTTGTGCCCACCGTTGCTGAAACCGTAACTGCCCGCACAAATTTATAAACCCGGCAATATTGCGGTGAGTAAGTATCTTCTGAACGCCGGTTAAATCAATGTGGTATTCAATCTGGTTTTCTATCTCATTTTTTGTTTTTTCAATATCGTATAAAAATTTATTACTTTGGTAAATGATCTGAAATTCCCAGTTGGTGGCCAGATAATGCGCCGCATGCAGTATTTTTTTTTCAAAAGGCGCATAGTGCGTGTCCTGAAAATACCGTATAAATGTTTCTTTAAAGTTCCCTTTAACAGGGTTTATGTCATCATCAAGTTGGGCAAACACCCAATCATTGAGTTCTTTACCCTTTTCTTTCATTATCTTGTGAAAAATAGGCGGTTTAATGTCAGTTACTATCACCCTGTGTAGGAGTTCAAAGATGCCACCTTCAATAAGGTGTATCCAGTTTATACATCCGGGATTTTCCTCTTCCTGAAATTTAGCAATGGTATAGGCAATGATCATCTTATGTGCCTGTTTGTCAATTTCGGTAAATTCAGTAGGGCGCACGTGGTCATTCCATCGCTGAATGCTTGCAGCCTGAAAAATTTTTTCAATAAGCCCTTTTGTAATCATAAACTTTTCTCCGGTAACTATCGCACATGAAAATAAAACTTGAATGCCTTGTAAATGCAAGTAAAATATTGAATAATGTATAGCGATAGTTATCGGTAATAACAAAATGTAAAGGGGCGATAGTTACTGTTTATGGGTGCACAGTGCAAAAGATTAATTTTGGGAATAGGAAACCCCCTGCGAAGCGATGATGCTGCAGGAAGTATCGTTGCCCGTAAACTAAAACGTAGGGGGCTAACAAGCATCGATGCAGAGTTTATGCCCGAAAATTACATTGGCGTTATAAAGCGCCATAAACCAGAAAAAATCATTATTGTTGATACCTGTAACATGGCTCTGACCCCAGGAGATATGCGTACTATCCCGGTTGATACAATTCACCGTGGCATGTTTACCGCCCATAGCATGCCGCTATCAGAAGTTATACAAAAATTACAGGAAATAACCCCCAATATCATGTTTATTGGAATACAGCCTGAAAACATAGAAGTGGGAGGTACCGTAAGTGATGCTGTGAAAAGGGCAATTGAACAGGTTGTAGAGTTGATTAATCAGGAAAATGAGGATACTATTCCAATGCTCTGACCCCAAAATTATTTGAAGTTTTATAAAAAAAACCTTGAAAAAATACCGAATGGTTATACTTTATTAAATAGAAGTACCTACTGCAAATTAATATATTCTTTTTAGGTATTTTTATTATTATGGGTTTGAATTTATAAATCAGGTCGATATATACAATAAAGATGGGATATATAATTTGCAGAATACATGAAAAGGGATATTGTTATGAAGCAAAAACCACTCAATTTCCAGCAGGCCATCATTGATTTTATGAAGTCTAAAGCCAATCGTATGGAAAAAGAGTTAAATGTGCCGGGAAACTGGTATTTTAACGATGGTGATGAACAGGAAATCAAATCCTGGACAGATGAAGAAGCAGCAAAGGTATGGGAAAAGATTAAACACAATATTTTCAAATTAGGCTGTTCGGGTTTGCGTTATGAATTATGCCCGTTCTGCCATCATTACGGATATGAACATAACGGATGTTATAAAGCATTGAAGAATCCTATCTGTGTAAAGTGCGGGTATGGCAAAAGGCACGGTATATGTATTGGCGAAGAAGGCCATGTAAGTCAGTACAAACAGATATTGCAATCATTTGAAGATTCTCGTATAAGTATGTATAAGTTCTTTACCAATGAGTACTATACCGAGCTTATTGACAAAATTGAGAAGGAAAATGTAAAGGCAATAGCGTAAGCGATAGTTCTGAAATAATGCATAATGACAGGAAAAAGGGGCTGGTTGACACCAGCCCTTTTTACTTTTTTAAATCGGAGGTTCTTATGGGTTGCTTTAAGGCTGTTATTCAGCTGCTATAAAACTTCTGAAACCGAAAATCTTATTCCTTAAATTTTCATTCGTTGCAACTAATTCGGAATAAAGATCTTCAACATTTCGCCAGTATGAACAATTTGTATCTATACAATAGGTATTTGCTTTCATTGTAATCCTCCTTAGTTACTAAGGATCATTTAATAAAATCTTATATTTAAATATATACTAAAATGCTAAAAAGTCAAGTAGAAAATTTTTGAAAAAATAAAAAATTAACAACCATATAGAATAGAATTTTTCACATAATTACCTCATCGCAAAAACTAATCTACTTCATTCATAAATCTTGTCTTGGGTTTTGTTACAGTCAAAAGAATTGCTGATTCAATTTTGATACTATGCTGGATATTTTTGTAATAGAATGGAAGTTGAAGAAAAATAACGTTTGATTGATTTTTAAAAATTTTTCTTGTAATATCATGTAAGTTCATGTTTATATAATTGTATAACGTTTTTTTAATAATGCTGCCTTAATTGCTATTCAACAACTAAAAAAAGGTGTAACATAAATATTCGTTTGAGTGTTGTGCTGTTTTATTGATTTGTTAATGATGATACAATATTATAGGTATTGTATTAGGGGAAGCATTATTAGTAAAATTAATATACTATGGAGGTTATACAATGAGTGGTTACATGGGCCAATATGTCATTATAAACCTATCTACCGGTAAATCAACTGTTAAAAAGTTAAGTGATGATTTTTATAAAAAATATTTAGCCGGTTATGGCCTGGGTGCTGCCATCATTACCCAGATGCAGAAGCCAAAAATAAATCCACTATCACCGGAAAGTATGCTTGGATTTTGTTCCGGGCTTTTAACCGGGACCGGGGCATATTTTGCAGGGCGCTTTATGGTTGTTGGCAAGTCACCATTAACCGAGGGCTGGGGCGATAGTAACTGTGGAGGGTTTTTTTCAATTGAGATAAAGCGTGCTGGTTATGATGCAATTTTTGTAACAGGCAAGGCAAAAAAGCCGGTATATATAGTTATTAATGATGGCAAAATTCAGATTAAAGATGCTAAGAAACTCTGGGGTAAAGATGCTATTGAAACAGAAGAAATCATAAAGAAAGAACTGAAGGATGAAAAAGTTCAGGTTGCCTGTATAGGGCCTGCGGGCGAAAAACTATCGCTCATATCGGGTATTGTAACTGATGGTGGAAGAATTGCTGCACGAAGCGGGTTGGGTGCAGTTATGGGAAGCAAGAAGTTAAAAGCTATTGCAATAAAAGGGTCAAAGAAAATACCGGTAGCAAAACCTGAAGTATTAAAAGAAATTAACAAAAAGTTTTTAAATAGCTTTAAATCAACCAGCCCCATTGATAAAGCAACTGTCAACATGATGAATTTCTTAAGCCAGATTATAGCACGTACAAGGGTATCAGTTCCAACGCAGCCATCAACAGTACGGGAAATATTTAAGCGATATGGAACGTGTGGCACAACTGTTTATTCAGCATATACCGGTGATACGCCAATCAAAAACTGGGCTGGTGTAGGATATTTAGATTTTACGGGTGTTCATAAAATCTCTGATGAAAGCGTGATTGCCCATCAAAAGAAGCGGTATGCATGCCAGTCATGCCCGCTTGGGTGTGGTGGCATAGTCGACATAAAAGCGGGACGATATAAAGGCACAGAAGGGCATAAGCCAGAATATGAAACATTGGGTTCATTTGGTGGAATGCTTTTATGTGATGATTTAGATACTATAATGGAAATAAATGAATTATGCAACAGGGCTGGTATTGATACAATATCTGCAGGTACAGCTATTGCATTTGCTGTTGAGTGTTATGAGCATGGAATCCTTACCAAAAAGGACACAGGAGGATTAGAGTTGGGTTGGGGTAAATCAAAAGAGATACTCACCTTAACTGAAATGATAATCAACCGTAAAGGGATTGGCAATATATTGGCTGACGGAGTTATGCGTGCTGCAAAAAAGATTGGCAAAGGTTGTGAAGCTTATGCCATACATGCGGGAGGACAGGAACTGCCCATGCACGATAGCCGTTTAGATGATGGATTTGCAATATGCTATTCAACCGAGGCAACACCGGGAAGGCACACCATTGCTTCAAATTTATACAATCATCTCTATAGGACAAAAAAGCAGTTTCCCAAAGTTAAAAAGATGCTTAACAGTGCACACAATGCTACAGCAAAGCGTTTAACATTAACCGCTGCTTCTACATATTTTGCCAACTTATTTAATGGCTGCGGTATGTGCCAGTTTGGCTTTTTAAGCGGTTCAATACCGCTGGTTGATTATATTAACGCTGTGACTGGCTGGGAATTGCCTGCAGATGAATATATAACCATAGGTGAGCGTATTCTGAATTTGCGTAAAGCATTCAATGTGCGTGAAGGGTTATATGTTAAGGATACAATCATAGCCCAAAGGGCACAAGGAATACCACCTTTACAGGAAGGCCCCTTAAAAGGGGTTACTGTACCCATGGATGAATTGCTACAGCACTATTTTGCCATAACCGGATGGGATCCTGCAACAGGTGGGCCAACACAGCAAAAGATTAAAGAATTAGGTATTGAGGAGTTGTTTAACGTTAAGAAAAGCAAATAATGTAATTGTAATAACAAAATAAAAAATGCTTGACTAAATTTATTAATTGTTGTTTATTGTGTAACTGGAAGGGATTTCCCAGCTCATTTTTATTAAATAAAGATTTTTGTTTTATGCTCGCAGTTCAATGTGGATTTGAAAATATAAATTTTTACGGTGTTTTATTTAGATCCCTAATTTTTAATAAAATAAATTAAGGGCAAATGTTTTATTGTCTTAATTTAGGTTACAATCACATATGCTGAATTATCTAAATTCGGGTAATCATTTTTTTAAAATTATATTATAAAAAAAGGAGGATTTTCCTATATGAAAAAGTGTTTGTATGTCTTAGTTGCCTGTTTGATTGCCTACAGTTTTGTAGGGTGCGGAGGTGATAGCGCATCAAAAGAAAAGAGCAAATTTGATGTAATGGCTGAAGTACTCCATGCAATGAGCAATGCAGGGATGGATGAAAGTGGTTATGGCGATTACGATAGATCACTGGCAAGGGTTCTAAATAAGTCGGTTGATCCTGAATCTGAGTCTAATCCCTTTTCTTTTAATGAATCCTTTGAAATTGCACCTGGATTCACTGTAACTATTAGCGGTGATATTACATTTTCAGAATCAGAAATAAACATAACTTTCACAGCAGAGTCAACGTTAAGCAATTACACCAGTGATGGATATACATTAAATGGTAATTTAAATGAAACTGCTGAAGCGATTATAACATTTTCTGAACAGGAAATCACAAGTATGGAACAGGCATTATTAATAAATGGAAATGTTAATTTTAGTGGGAAAGCTTCCGGGTCATTTGGCTTTGATAATCTACAAATTAATTTTGTTATAAATCCACAAACGGGGGCTATTATTTCAACTAATGTAAGCGGTTCAGTAACATTTGATGGTGTTGATGTTACAAATGAGTTTGTTGCGGCACTCAAAGAAGTTTGATCTTTCTAAATATTTGATTCGCCGTGTATCAATATGCGGCGAATCTTTTCATAAACATATTATTCCATTCATCTCTGGATTTTTTCTTCCGTATAATATTTCAACTATTGGTCAACCCCAGCGGGGTGGCATTATTCTTTTTTTATAGAGGAATATTTATGGCAAATACCTTTTCACAAATATATGTTCATATTGTATTTGCTGTTAAAGGAAGGGATAGTATCTACAATAGTGACACCCCTAACGGGGTTATTGGATTGATTAGAAATGTTCCATTTACAATAATCACTCCACTACGGGGGTGTCTATATGTGTTTAAAAAAGCATTAGATTCAATCTCAGCATTTTGATTAATTCCCCAAATAAAAAATCTTTTGACAAGCAAATCATTCCATTATTTATTATAAACATGAGACAATGTACTGCAATACTCCTGTTAACAGTAACTATCGCCTTAACAATTAAGGGCGGTGCTTTTGCTGAAAAAGTAAATAATACAAAGCCTTTGAATATTCGTGTTGTTGCTGCAATATATGAGCCTTTTGTCATGTACAAAAATGGGAAGCTTGTTGGTTTTGATATTGATTTACTCAATGAAATTTGCAAACGCAATGCTATCACGTACACAATAATGGTCACTTCGTTTCAGGAGATGCTAAAGCATGTTCATGAAGGCAAAGCTGATATGGCTGTTGGGTGTATTTATGTTACCAGGGAGCGTGAAGAAATATTTCATTTTACGGAAAAATATTTAGATGGCGGTTTGGTGCTGGTGGTGCCCGCAGAAAGTTCACTTACTTCTATATATAATGCAAAACATTTGCGGTTGGGTGTGAAACTCAATGCAACCGGCGACCAATTTGCATCAAAACTTATAAGGCAGGGCTATGATATTGAGATAGTTCGCTTTGAAGATACTGTTGATTCATTCAATGCGCTTGTCAATGGCAAGCTTGATGCTGTGCTAAATGATTATCTCAATTCAGTATATCTGCTTAATAAATATTTTAGTGGCAGCATTAAAATTGCAAAGAGTAATTGGGGTGATATTGTCTATGACCGCAAAGAAATTGCATTTCCGGTTTCAATATATAATAAAGAATTATTAAACATTATAAGCGATAGTATCTGCGAATTGGAATCGCAGAATTTTATTGATATGCTGTACTGGAAATGGTTTGCTGTTATGCCTCCACCTGACGTTCAAAAGCGTATTATGATGTATATCAGTGCAATTGTTATTACAGTACTTTTTTCATTTCTCATGTTTCAATTATATGAGCGAAGAAAAAGAATACACAAACTTCAGATAATTGAAACACATTTCAGGAATCTGATTAATGATTTGAATGTTGGTGTGTATATACTGCAAAAGAACGAAATAGTCCTTGCTAACTTTGAAGGGGCACGGATTGCTGGCACATCTCTTGAATCTATTATGGGTAAAACGTTAGATGATTATTTTGATGAATATTCCATTGTAGGTGAAAATGTTTTAAATTATAGTTCATTTTATGATTTAGATAATGCATTGCAAACACATGGGTTTGTTTATAGGGCAGTATGGAAACGCAAAGATGGTGCAGCGATAAATGTATTATTTAGAATTAGACCAGTTACATGGATGGGACAACGGGCAGTGGAGTGTGTTGTGAGCGATACTACAGAGCTTACCCAATTGCTGGTACAACAAGAGCAATTGAAAGGTCAGCTTTTGCAATCACAAAAATTAGAAATAATTGGCCAAATTGCTGGTGGTATTGCACATGATTTTAATAATATACTTACCGTGATATTGGGTTATGCCAATCTTATTGAAAAATCCATTGATGATAAAAATAAACCTGCCATTGAAAAAATTATTCAGGCAGGCAATCATGCCAAAGATATAGTGGCCAAGCTTCTAACGTTTTCCAGAAGAAAGACATTCCATGCCAGTGACATCCATATACACAGTATAATTCATAATGCTGTTTCACTGCTGCATACTGCTTTATCAAAGCATTGTGAGCTTATGCTATTATTGCATGCGTATGATGATACAATATACGGGGATGCCACCGAGATACAGCAGGTAATCATGAATCTTGTTATCAATGCTGCCGAAGCAATGCCTCATGGCGGTACAATCACCATACAGACCGAAAATACCACTGTGGTGAATGAAAAATCAGGTTTGATTGAAACTATCCCTGCAGGTGATTATTTATTACTGAGGGTACATGATACAGGAACCGGAATTGCCCCTGAACATCTTGAACATATCTTTGAGCCACTGTATACTACAAAAGAAAAGGGCAGTGGATTAGGTTTGGCAATAGTATATGGTATTGTTAAGCAGCATAAGGGCTTTATTGATGTAATGTCAACTGATGCTGCCACAAGCTTTTATATTTATCTGCCTGTTAAATCAACAGGAAAAAAGATTGAAGAAAAAAACGAACATGCATTGCAGGCAACACCTGGCACAATAATTATTATTGACGATGATGATAATATCTGCCTGCTATATCAGGAGGCATTACGATTAGGTGGGTTACAGGCAAAAACCTTTACCAATCCTAAAGAAGCGTTAACATTTATTGATAACCATACTGACACGGTAATGCTGGTACTTAGTGATGTGCGGATGCCACAATTTTCAGGTAAAGAAGTACTTGAATATATAAAGAAAAATTATCCTGAATTGCCTGTAGTAATGATGAGTGGTTATTATGATGATGAAATGAAAGAGCAATTAGTACGTGCAGGTGCCTATGAGGTATGGCAGAAGATGTATAATATTAATGAAATAGTACATAAGGTTAAAAGTGTGGTAAACAACTATGGCAGAAAAAACATTATTCGTGGTTGATGGGCATGCACTGTGTTACAGGGCATATTTTGCGTTGCAGCGGAACCCTTTAATTAACAGCAAGGGGCAGAATGTTTCAGCCATTTATGGATTTTTCAGGATGCTTTTGCGCTTATTGCAGACACAGAAGCCCGATTACACAATCATTGCGTTTGACCCGCCAAAAAAATCATTCCGCTTTTCTATATACCCTGAGTATAAGGCGCAGCGTGCAAAAATGCCTGATGACCTGCGTAGCCAGATTGAGGAAATCAAAGCCATGCTACAGGAGATGGGTTTTACTGTTGTCATTATGGATGATTATGAAGCTGATGATGTCCTTGGTTCCATTGCCAGGCAGTATTCGGATACATTCAAGGTGGTGCTGGTTACCGGTGATAAGGATGCTTACCAGCTTTTGACCGATAAGAATGTCTCAATCTATGCCGGCAAGAAAGGCATCACTGAATTTGAAAGCATTGATGCCGCCAGTGTTGTTGAAAAATTAGGCGTTACCCCAGAACAAATAATTGACTATATGGCACTCACCGGAGATGCTGTGGACAATATCCCTGGTGTAAAAGGTATTGGCGAAAAAACCGCATCAAAACTTTTGCAGCAGTACAAGACATTGGATAATATCTATCACCACTTGGATGAGCTTACCGGTAAAATTAAGGAGCAGATAGAAACCCAGAAAGACTCAGCCTACCTTTCACGACAGCTTGTTACCATAAAAACTGATATACAGCTTCCAATTAATATTCATGATGCTCTGACCCCTGATGTGCATAATGAAAAGGTACGACAGCTTTTCAAGAAATTAGAAATGGATTCTATTGCGCGTGAATTGGGTGATACGGAAAAATCAATCTCAGTGAAAGAAATTTCAGGATATACTACAGTAACCGATTTACAAGCACTTGCAGGTGTCATTGAGGCTATTCAAAAAGCAGGGATTGTATCGTTTGATACTGAAACTACATCATCAAAGCCAATGGAAGCAGAACTTGTAGGTGTGTCGTTTTCCGTTGCCCCACAGTCGGGTTGGTTTATTCCTGTGGGCGATAGTTCCCTGTGGGGGTACAATGCCATACCAAAAGAAAAGCTCTTGGAACAACTAAAAGTTGTTTTAGAGGATGCAAGTATAAAGAAGGTTGGGCAGAATATTAAATACGATATGCTTGTGATGCTAAACAGTGGTATTACTGTTATGGGGATTTATTTTGATACGATGGTTGCTTCGTATTTGCTCAATCCCGGATTACGACGTCATAATTTAGATGATTTGGCTTCAGAATATTTAAATTATACAAAGATAACGTATGATGAACTGGTAAAAGATGGCAAGAAGGTGCAGCATATTACGCAGGTGCCATTACAGAAGCTATCGCACTATGCTATTGAGGATGCTGACATTGCTTTGAGGCTATATCATATCCTGCATAAAAAATTAGAAGAAGAAAACCTGCTCAATTTATTTTTTACAGTTGAAATGCCACTTGTGACAGTGCTTGCGTATATGGAATATTATGGTGTTAAGATTGATTTAAAGCATTTTGATGCATTGTCCCAGGAACTATCGAAAAAAATAAAAGAACTTGAAGAAAAGATTTATTCATTAGCTGGTATACAATTCAACATCAACTCAACACGGGAACTATCGCACATATTATTTGAAAAGATTGGGTTAAAGCCAGTAAAGAAAACCAAAACCGGATTTTCCACCGACATTCAGGTGTTAGAGGCATTACGCGGCCAGCATCAGATTATTGACTTTTTGGTAGAATACCGCACTCTGAATAAATTACAAACGACATACGTAGATACGTTGCCTACGCTGGTTAATCCAAAAACAGGGAGAATTCACACATCGTTTAATCAGACGGTTACTGCAACGGGCAGGCTTTCATCATCCGACCCTAACTTGCAGAATATACCGGTGCGCGATGAGTTTGGTAAAAATATACGGGCAGGGTTTGTTGTAGAAAAAGGGTGCAGCATGCTCTCGGCAGATTATTCGCAGATTGAGCTGAGGCTTGCGGCACACCTGTCAAAAGACCCCACAATGATTGAAGCATTTCGTAAAGGGATAGATATCCATGCGCAGACTGCATCATCGGTGTTCAATGTGCCGCTTGATAAGGTAACCGATGCCATGCGAAGGCAGGCAAAGATTATAAATTTTGCTACAATTTATGGTGTATCACCGTATGGACTTTCGCAGCAGGCTGATATCTCTTTTGATGATGCAACAAAGTTTATAGAAAAGTATTTCAACGCATATCCAAAAATAAAAGAATATATTGACAGCACTATTGCATTTGCCCGCAAAAACGGTTATGTGCAAACCTTGCTGGGTAGAAAACGCCATATACCCGAGATAACGTCAGGCAATCAATTCAGGCGTGAAGGTGCTGAACGCATTGCAATCAACACACCCATTCAGGGAACTTCGGCTGATATGATAAAGGTTGCGATGGTTGCCATACATAGAATGTTTGATGAAAAAAGGCTTAAAAGCAGGATGATATTGCAGGTACACGATGAATTGGTGTTTGAAGTCCCCGATGATGAGAAGATGATTGTAGAAAAGATAGTTGTACAGGCTATGAAAGATGCAATTACATTAGATGTGCCTGTTGTGGTTGATGTGGGATGGGGTAAAAACTGGGCTGAAGCCCATTGACACAACAAAAAACTTTTCACACACATTTCATGCGTGTGGGGTATATTGGGGTAAAAACTGGGCTGAAGCCCATTGACACAACAAAAAACTTCTCACACACATTTCATGCGTGTGGGGTATATAGGGGTAAAAACTGGGCTGAAGTCCATTAATACAACAAAAAAACTTTTCACACACATTTCATGCGTGTGGGGTATATTGGGCTGAAGCCCATTAAAGCAATGATTTAATGCTATGAGCTATCGCTTGCAATTTTTTAAGATGAGTTGCCACATAGCTTCCAATGTAGCCGGCAATAACAAACCCCATAACTAAATAGATAGGAACTAAAATCTTATTGCCAAAGTGATAGTTCATCCAATGCAATGCATCGCTGTATGAAATAAGCCCAATGCTTGCAAAAATTACAGTACCTGTTACAACCCAATTGAAATCTGATACTGTTTGCCGGTATGGCTTTTGCATCATTACCTGTGACATTATTGAATTTTCTAATGGTACATTGAATGATGGCTGTAATGATGAATACACTTTTTGCAAAATTTTTATTTCTTTAGTACATTGATTACACCTCATCAAATGCAATTTTAGTAATAGTGGTAATGGTTGATTATTATCTAACTGTAAATATATGGCAATAGCCTTTTCACATTTCATTATATTCCTCCGCTATGGTGCCTTTTAACGCATTGTAAAGATGCTGCTTTGCCCTGAATACATACGACTTTATGGTATTTACGGGATAACCAGTTATATGGGATATCTCTTTAAATGGCAATCCAGCAAAAAAATATAAGTCTATGCACACTTTGTATGCTTCGGGAAGGTCATCAATGGCTTTTTCAATAATATCATTTAATTCATTTTTCATTACTATATTCAATGGGTCGGGTGTGTTGCCATGGCTGTCATTATATTCATCGTATTGGGTATTTTTGTTGCTGATAAATTTATTAACAGCATGATTGTACCCAACTTTCATAAGCCAGCTTTTGAAAGATGCCATTCCTTTAAACGAAGAAAGATTATTGTACACCTTAACAAATACCTCCTGTGTAAAATCAGCGGCATCATCAGGATTCTTAAAAAAGCGAATACCCATTGTAAAAATATAATTTTGATATCGTTCAACAATAACTCTAAATAACTCCTGCTTGCCTTTAAGAACCTGTCGTACGATGTATTCATCGCCTGGTGTATTCATTTTTTAGTCGTTTTTAATTTTACGAAGTAGTAAAGAATAAAGCTCATTCCTAATCCTAAAGGCACTAATCCGCCTATAAGTCCATACGAAATTCCGTCTTTCAGTAAAAAGAAAAGTGTTAATGCGGCACCCACGCCGGTAAGCAGGAAACCTGTAAATAAGCTGAAAGCATCAAAGTCAAAGGAAATTTTTTGGTATAAGCCTTTTTCAATTAAGAGCATTTTTTGCTTGTGATTAAAGTAAAGGAAGAAAAATAAAACTGCACTCCCTGCAACTATTCCCACAATAGGTATTACGGTGACAAGTATCTGTACTGCTACGGATGGTGTTGACATAAACAAGCCCCCTATTGAAGATTATCAATATGTAATGAACCGGTTGTAGATTGATTTGCTGAAATTGCAGTAATAAATTGTTCATTTAAATCATACTGCGATACATCTTTTATTAATTTATGATATTCTTTTACAAGCATATCAGTAATTTTGAAAAGGTGATATCCTTTTATTGCTAAAGCAATAGCTTCAGAAAAAAGCTTTGGCCGCAATTGCAAAGTTTTAAATAAAAACTTAAAGTAATAATATCCATAGTGTGATAGCCCTTGTTTTATGAGTGACATCACAAGTGCTTTCAATTCCTTAAAAGTAAATTGTCGATACACCATGCGTTCATCAGGTACTCTTTTAATTAATGTAAGGCATCGTTCAAAATATTGCCTGGGTGAATAAATTGCTGAAAGAACATTGATATAACCATCAATAAGTTTTTTTACCGGCATTTTTGGTATAAAGTTTGGAGCCAATTTGTGGGTATTATTTCCATTGGATTCAGTTAACAATCGCCCTTCGGAAAGAAGGCGATTATACAAACGGGTTTGTGGAAGAGCATCTAATATACCAACCATGGCTATGGGTATTCCTGAAGCCTGAATAAACTCAATTTGCAGGTCAAATACATTATCAGGGTCATCATCAAATCCAACTATAAAACCTGCACTAACTTCCATGCCATTTTGTTGTATTGTTTTTACATTTTCAAGTAGATTTTCTTTAGTATTCTGAAATTTGCCTGCATGTTCCAAAGATTCTTTAACAGGCGTTTCAATTCCTAAAAATACCATATCAAAACCTGCTTTATACATAAGCTGCAAAAGTTCTTTATCATGAGCTAAATTAACACTTGCTTCAGTTTGAAATGAAAATGGATATGAGTGATCTATCTGCCAATCTATAATTGCTTTTAATAATTCTTTTACTTTAGCTTTGTTGCCTATAAAATTATCATCAACAATAAATATTGATTCTCTGAATCCTGTTTCATATACTGCATCTAATTCGGCACAAAACTGCTCTGGGGATTTTGTTCGTGGTATGCGGCCAAATAAGGAAATGATGTCACAGAATTCACAATTGAATGGGCAACCACGGGAAAATTGCAATGGCACGCTGGAATATGCTTTCAAATTTATTATATCAAAACGTGGAATAGGTGTTTTATCTAAAGATGGTTTTTCTGATGATGTATATACATGGTGAGGTATGCCACATTCTAAATCATGCAAAAATTGTGGTAATGTAACCTCGGCTTCGTTTAATACAAAATGATCAACATTGTGAATATTTTTCCACAATGATGTAGGGTAGGGACCACCGGCAACAACAGGAACGCCATAATTTTTACATAGTGAAGCTACATAATTAAAAGATTCCTGCTGAATAAGCATTGCTGATAAAAATACCATATCATAGTGTGGTATAATTTCAGGGTCTAATGTGTCAATATTCATATCAATGAAGTCAATCTTCCAGTTTTTGGGTAACATTGCAGCTACAGTTAAAAGGCCAAGCGGTGGGAAAACAGATCTTTTGCCAATAAATTCCAGCGAATATTTAAAACTCCAATATGTGATAGGGAATTCTGGATATACTAACAATACTTTTTTAGGCATATAATAACCTCTTTATATTTCTATTTTGGATGGTTATTATATAGACAGGTGGGTGTTTTAAACGGTTGCAAAAATATTAATGTGAATAAGTATGCGACGTAAATACATCGCATACTTATTTTAATTATTATGCTTCTTTACTATCAATCCATTTCATCATCTTTCTAAGTTCACGGCCAACACGTTCAATGAGGTGTTCACGTTCACGTTTCTTTATAGCATTGAACTGTGGGCGTCCTGCCAGGTTTTCCAAAATCCACTGGCGGGCAAACTGGCCTGATTGTATTTCTTCCAATACTTTTTTCATTTCTTTACGCGTTTCAGGTGTTACTATGCGTTTGCCAACCATGTAATCGCCATATTCAGCAGTATCGCTGACTGAATAGCGCATGTAGTTAATGCCACCCTGATAGAACAAATCTACAATGAGTTTAAGTTCATGTAAACATTCAAAGTATGCAATCTCAGGCTGATAACCAGCTTCCACCAGAGTATCAAATCCAGCTTTTACCAGCTCTGAAACACCGCCACACAATACGCACTGCTCGCCAAAAAGGTCCGTTTCTGTTTCTTCTTTAAATGTGGTTTCGATAACGCCTGCGCGGGTTGCTCCAATTCCCTTTGCGTATGCAAGGGCTGTTTCTTTTGCCTTGCCGCTGGCATCATTGTGGATGGCAATAAGGCATGGTACCCCACCACCTTTTTCATATTCGCTGCGTACTAGATGCCCTGGACCTTTTGGTGCAACCATGATGACATCAACATCTGCAGGAGGGACTATCTGCCCAAAGTGGATATTGAATCCATGTGAAAAGACCAGTGTTTTGCCTTTTTTCAGTTGAGGCTTCACTTCGCTTTCATATAACTTTGCCTGGACATGATCCTGAGCCAGTATCTGGATGATATCGGCTTTTTCAGCAGCTTCCTTTGCACTTACGGGTTTGAAATTATGTGAAACAGCTAAATCATAATTGGGTGTGCCGGGTAGTTCGGCAACGATTACTTTACAGCCACTATCGCGCAAATTTTGTGCCTGTGCATGCCCCTGGCTGCCGTATCCTATAACGGCAATGGTTTTGTTTGAAATAACCGATAAATCAGCATCATTATCGTAATACATTTTTGCCATAACATTACCTCTTATTGTAATATGTTTATAGAGTAAATGAAGTACTCGTGTATGCAGCAGATAATACTGCATACTATAGTTGTGTGTATGTATTATGCAATAAAAATTTAAAAAATTTTAAAAAACACGCATTATTTTTTAAAATTTTTCAATCTCAAGCGTATTTATATATAAATGCAACTGCTATAGTAAAGGTAAACCACATGTCCAAAAAAACAATTCATGATAAAGCGTATAAATATTTATTTTCCAATCCGTTAATAGTCAAAGAGCTTTTAGAATCATTTGTAGCCATGGATTGGGTACAATACATAGATTTTAGCAACGCACAACCTATTGATAAAAGCTATGTAAATGATGAATATAAGGAATATGAAGCTGATATTATCTATAAACTGCAATTTAAAAATAGTGAGATTTATCTGTATCTTTTAATAGAATTTCAATCAACAGTAGATAAATTTATGGCATTCAGAATGTTAAACTATGTTATGGAATTATATCGTGAACTTTACTACAAACAGGGTCAAAAGCGATTGCCTGTTGTATTTCCGATACTAATTTATAATGGTGACAAAAAGTGGAATGCAGCTTTTGAATTGCAGCATTTAATTGAAATTCCTGAAGAATTAATACAGATAAAACAATATATTCCGCAATTTAAGTATTATCCTATAATTGAAAATGAGCTTTCACGGGCAGAATTAGAAGAAATGATGAATGTAGTTGCAACGATATTTCTTTTTGAAAGCAGTGACAGAGAAAAATTCCTAAAAACTATTGACAGAATAGAAAAATTAATGCAAATTTATTCTAAAGATAGTACTATCATAAGAACCTTATTGGTATGGCTTTTACATTATCTAAAAACACACAGCATAATTGATGATGTTGAACCGTTTATTGAAAAAACACTACATCCAAAGGAGACATATACCATGCTGTCAAAAACATTGGAAACATTGAAGGAAGATTTAAGAATGGATGGATACAAAGAAGGGATGAAGATGGGTATTCGTGAAGGACTGCAAAAAGGGTTAGAAAGAGGATTGCAAAAAGGATTACAAAAAGGATTACAAAAAGGATTTGTGCAAGGTATTGTTAAGGGTAAAAAGGAAGGATTAATGCTTGGCATCTCAAAAGAGCGATTGAAAATTGCACGTAAAATGCTAAAGAATGGGATTGATGACGCAACTATTCTGAAAATAACAAAAATTGAAAAAAAGGATTTAGAACAACTCAAGAAAAATAATTAAATCCCGTACATGTAGCATTTTCTACTCTTTTAATATTGAAACTCTTCCTGTACGTATTAGTTCCTTGATTGAATATGGCCGCAATAGTTCAATAAAGTTATCAATTGTTTCAGGGTCATTAACCATCTCTAAGATAATAGTTTTATTTGATACACCTGCTATGCGTGCACCAAATATCTGAGCTAACTGATAGATTTCATTGCGCTTGGATGGAGTAACATTAAGCTTGGCTAACACTATCTCCCGCTGTACGGCATTTTCAGGATTGTGGTCAGTGACTTTGATAACGTCAATGAGCTTGTTGAGCTGTTTTTTTACCTGTTCTATGATCCTGTCATCTCCGCGGACAACTATCGTCATAACCGATACATCTGGTGATTCGGTTTCACTTACTGCCAAAGAGTCAATATTGTAACCGCGGGCAGAGAAAAGCCCTGCAACGCGTGCAAGAACACCAAATTTGTTTTCTACTTTAACTGAAATTACATGCTGGCTCATGCTAATTCCCTCATCATCATATCTTTTACCGATTTACCTGCAGGTATCATTGGATACACATTTTCCTCGCGGTCCACATGGAAGTCCAGTATAATGGGCTTATCAGTAATGGATAATGCCTTTTCAATTGCAGGTATAACATCGGCTTTCTTTTCAATACGGATGCCTATAGCACCGTATGCTTCGGCCAATTTAACAAAGTCAGGCTGGAAGTTAATACAGGTATATGAATATCGCTTATTGTAAAAGAGTTGCTGCCACTGTCGCACCATACCCAAAAAACCATTATTGAGTATAGCAATAATTATTGGCAAGCGGTGCTGAACTGCAACGATGAGTTCCTGAATATTCATCTGTATTGAGCCATCACCGGCAATATCAATAACGCGTTTATCAGGAACGCCTAACTGAGCACCAATAGCTGCGGGGAAACCAAACCCCATAGTACCAAGGCCGCCTGATGAAATAAATGTCCGTGGCTTGGAAAAATTGTAAAACTGAGATGCCCACATCTGGTTTTGCCCAACCTCGGTACAGATGATGGCATCGCCTTTGGTGAGTTCATAAATTTTTTCCACAACATATTGTGGCTTTATCTTAACATCGCTATCTTTATAGGTTAATGGGTTTTCCTCTTTCATCTTCATGACATAGGCAACCCATTCATCTATTTTTGGTGCCTTGACTATTTTGTTCATTTCAGCAAGAACATTTTTTGCATCACCAACTATGGGTATATCAACTGCCACACTTTTACTTACCGATGAAGGGTCAATATCAATATGGATAACCTTGGCATGGGGGATAAATTCATCAATCTTGCCGGTAACCCTATCGTCAAAACGTGCACCAACTGCTATAACCAGATCTGATTGATGCATAGCGTGATTGGCATAGTATGTGCCATGCATCCCTAACATCTTGAGCGAAAGCCTGTCGGTTTCAGGATAGGCACCCTGTCCCAACAGTGTTGTTGTGATAGGTATGCCGGTTTTCTTAATAAACGTACGTAGTTCGTCAGAAGCATTTGATGAGATGACTCCACCACCTGCGTACACAACAGGGCGTTTTGACTGTTCAATAAGCTTACACGCCTTTTGAATCTGACCGGCATGACCATGAACAACAGGTTTATAGCTTCTAAGGTTTACGGTTTCAGGGTAGTGGAATTCAGTTTCTGAATTTGAAATATTAACCGGCACATCAATTAACACCGGGCCGGGCCTTCCGGTGGTTGCAATGTAAAATGCTTCTTTAATAATACGCGCTAAATCCTTAACATCTTTTACAAGGTAATTGTGTTTGGTAATAGGGCGTGTGATGCCGGTTATGTCGGCTTCCTGGAATGCATCATTCCCAATAACGGTAGTGGATACCTGGCCTGTGAAGATAACAAGCGGAACAGAGTCCATATTTGCTGTGGCAATGCCAGTTACTAAATTAGTGGCACCAGGCCCTGATGTGGCAATAACAACTCCGGGCCTGCCAGTTGCGCGTGCGTACCCGTCTGCAGCATGTACAGCGCCCTGTTCATGGCGGGTTAATATAAATTTAATAGGTGCGTTGAAAAGGTGATGAAAGATAGGAATGACCACCCCGCCTGGATAGCCAAACATGATTTCAACTTTTTCTTTAACAAGCGATTCAACAATAATCTGTGCACCTGTAAGTTTCACTATACACTCCTCATCACAAAAAACTTTATGAATGTATATCTAAATATACCAGCAATTTTTATTGCAACATAAATTTTTTAATTTGTCAAAAAAATATAAAAAAGTATATACAATATAATATATACATTGATGGAAAAATAAAATTTGCATAATGCATTGTTTAAGTATTATCGGGCGATAGTTACTGTTAATTAATCTTTGGTGGGATTGTTTGTGATGATTAAATCTTTGCAATTGACACCAGGATGACTTAGCAACTATCAGTGCGGGTGTGAATTTTGGTAGCTGACTCACTATATATTTGTCACAATAGTGTCACCCCTACGGGGTTCCCCCCTCGCCTTGTTAAGGAGAGGAGCAGGGGGTGAGGTTGTCTTCCGCCGTTATTGCGGGCTTGACCCGTAACTTATATATTCAATCATTATTGCACTTTCTTTTGTCCAGGCGGCTACAAAAGAAAGTGCCAAAGAAAAAAGCCTTTTATATTGCTTTGGATTAATCTTTGATAGCGTGCTGCGGACGACATCCTGTCTATGTCCTCGCACGCAAACTTAAAACGCTTTGGCATCCTGCCTACGCTGTCTCACATATCACTCTGAGTAAAGACCACATTATTTTGCTAACATACCGTAAGCCCACTGCGGAAAGAGGGCAAGGACTGCCCAAAGACTGCCTAAGTCAGGCAAGTTGCTAAAGCCCCTGCACTGGGCAAGAAACACAAGGCATCCCGAAAGCAATGAGAAACAAAAAATGATAGTCGCCACGCCGGGGAAGAAAGATGACTAAGAGAATTTATGCAGATTTAGGATTAATTTCCTGAAAAGAAAATTCGGATAGATTTGCATTTTCTTTGGCATGTTCAATAGTCATTGCAACAAGATTGCCTGAGCTGTTTAATTCTATATATATATTAGGGGTGATTTCAATCGTTTCTACTATTTCACTGTCGGAAAATTCAATATATGCTGTATCTGTATCTGGAAAATATTTTAATCTCATGTTTTATCCCCCTTATAATTTCTGTCATAAAAAGCATTATGAACAGTGATTTTATCCGGAAGAATGATAATTCTTAGATATTTGTTTTCTTCTTTAATAAACGCCCATCTTCGGATTCTTCCGTCAGATTGCATTTCTTCTTTTTCAAAATTATTTAATGTATATTCTATATACTCGTCTTTAATAGATAATCTATCTTTACGTTTTCTAGTGTATTTGAAATATTCTGTACAATGGAACATAAAAATTACTTATTAGTAAAAAGATATATATTTTTTGTTGGATGTCAAATATTTTTATATTTAATTGTATCTAAATTTTATATTTCTTTAAGCGTCCCTGTTCAGTGCCATTATAGTACTTATCAAAACTTATAAGGATATAACAGGTACATTAATCTCCCCACCACTCTAAAGATTTCTTTTGAAGTTGTAGAGATGTGAATTCTTCTTTATAATCTTGTAGAGCGCCTGCCCATGTCATCCTGAGTTTTTTTTGTTTTCTATGAGTTTTTTTTTCTGACAAGAATTCTATAAAATCCTGTACTTTCTGTTGGAGGTCAGGAGGTAATTGATCTATGAGATCTTTGATTGATTGCATTGTTTACTCCTTCCAATATTTTATTCAAATCATTAGATTTTTCTATTGTTAATATATTACAATATCTCTCTTATGTCTAATATAATAAATATTTTAGTCAATAAAAAAAGTGTCACCCCTAACGGGGTTTTGTTTTGTGGTGCATTGCTTTGCTACAATAATGTCACCCCTACGGGGTTTAAAACAATTCCAGTCACGGCGGGATTCACCAGATCCTGAATCGAGTTCAGGATGACGTTATCACCAGACGTCATTGCGGGCTTGATCCGGAATATATTCCCATAGAATGTCATTCCGTCTATGATAAAAGTCAATAGGCTATGCTACTTTTTTTAAGAAATTTTCATATTCATTCAATTTTCTACAGTGCATCTCTTCACTGCGATAGTAATAATATTGCCTCTTCTTCAATATGT